>Ga0256834_1000091_pt1 | contig 61130 bp, 59 predicted proteins | sample 4281140metaG_FD_190536 | JGI IMG/M metagenome (GOLD analysis project Ga0256834, IMG submission 190536) | Hydrothermal vent microbial communities from East Pacific Rise, Pacific Ocean - 4281-140 | ecosystem: Environmental > Aquatic > Marine > Hydrothermal vents | place: Pacific Ocean: East...
TTTTTTATTTCTAGGTTATTCTTCAAATACTTTATAAAAAGCAATGTTATAGACATTAAAAATATTAAATGGATTAGTTCAATAGGATTAATTATCCTACCCTTATGGGCAAGTAGTATTCCTTCTATATCTAATGGTTGGTATATTGAGGCGCTAATGACGCTTGCCGTACCATTGGCGATGAATTCATACCTTATAAATAAGATCTCAAGTATTATTAACGCACCTAACAAGTACGAGGAACGCAATAATTTACCCTAGCAGGAAAATTATCGCTCATGACGAACGTTATAAGCACTTGACATAAAGTTCACAATGCACTACAATTGTAGATACAAACTACAAAAAGGTTGACATTATGAAACAAGCAATAAACATTAGACTTGAAAAAGATGTAGTTCAAACACTGGATGAATATGCACAAGAATTAGATAAAACAAGAACAAGTTTAGTTGAAAAAGCAATTGAACTATATTTTGATAAACTTGATGAAATGATTGCAGATAAAAGAATAGATAATCTTAAATCTGGAAAATCAACTGTTGTTCCACTAGAAGAGGTGTTTAAAAAAGCGGGGATAGATGTATAAAGTTGCTTTTGATAAGGATGCTGAAAAAGAATTTTTAAAGCTCGATAATCAAGCACAAAAGCTTATCGCTTCCAAAGTTATAGACTTACAAAATGGAAACTTTTCAAATGATAAACATCTTCAAGGAAAACACAAAGGTAAGTTTAGAAAAAGAGCAGGTAATTACAGGATAATTTATCTGAAAGAAAATAACCTTTTAGTGATTACTGTCATTCGGATTGCTCATAGAAAAGAAGTTTACTAGCTTATAGCAAAATAGAGTAACCAATAAGTGCCCTAATGGATTGACTATTTTGTTTATCATAAATTAGTCGAATGTATTAAAAATGGGTTATCGAATCTTTAGATAAAGAAGCAAAGAAAATTGGTGTTACAAGACAATCTATCATTAAAGTTTGGATAGCTGAAAGACTTAAAGAAGAGGCTGGACATTTACAAGCGAGTTAACAAAGCATAGGAGCTGATAAGTAAAAATATGAGCATTGTTTTGGTGTAAGTAAGTATCTTGATGGTGCGACCGGAGAGATTTGAACTCTCACACCCGAAGGCACTACCCCCTCAAGGTAGCGTGTCTACCGTTCCACCACGGTCGCAGTAAGTAAAAAGAGACAAAATTATACACTTTTTATCTTAAAAAAACCTCTATAATGATTTTAAAATAATTTGTACAGTACAATAACACTAAAAGGAGTCTTGAAGATGGCAATAGATTACGAATCACTCGATCTTTTTTATCTTGGTAAAGATGAGAGCGTTGATGATGAGCTTGTGTTGTATAAGAGTGCTCATCTTACTACTCATGCAGCCATACTTGGCATGACTGGTAGTGGCAAGACGGGTCTTGGTATCGGGATACTTGAAGAGGCTATATTGGACAATATACCTCTGCTTGTGATAGACCCCAAAGGTGACATGGGTAATCTAGCACTTGGCTTTAGAGATTTTGATCCTAAGTTGTATGAGCCGTGGATGGATGCAGATGAGGCACAGAGTTTAGGTGTGAGCGTAGAGGAGTTAGCAAGACAGAAGGCTACACTCTGGAGAGATGGGTTAGAGAGATCACATCAAGATAGTAGTAGGTTAGATAGATTTATAGACAACTCACGAATCACTATCTATACTCCAGGCTCAACTGCTGGCGTGAGCATAAATATACTTGGTAGCTTTGCTGCCCCTCCTGCTGAGATAGTAGAGGATGCTGATACGCTATCTTCACTTCTACATGCTAGTACTATGGGGCTATTGTCACTTATAGGTGAACGGGGTGCAGATGATGGGTCTGATCCTAGCTACCTACTTCTATCTACTCTGTTTCGTCACTACTGGTTAGAGGGTGAAGATCTTAGTATGGAGGCGTTAGTAGGAGCTATCGTAAAGCCTCCGTTTAAAAAACTTGGGCTTCTTAGTGTGGAGACTATCATGCCACAAAAGAGCAGGCTCTCTCTTGCTATGAAGTTAAATGGTGTATTGGCTAGTCCTACATTTGCTGCTTGGACAGAGGGTGAGAGTCTTGATATCGCCTCTATGCTCTATACGGACAAGGCAAAGCCTAAGGTGAGTATCTTTTATCTATCACACTTAAGTGAAGAGCAGCGTATGTTTTTTGTTACTATGCTTTTAGGTAGACTTGTGGAGTGGATGAGGACTCAGTCTGGTAGTTCGCGACTACGCGCAATGCTCTACATGGATGAAGTGTTTGGATATTTTCCGCCATCAAAAAATACACCAGCCAAAGAGTCGATGATGTTGCTACTTAAGCAGGCAAGGGCGTTTGGTGTAAGTGTAGTGTTGAGTACTCAAAATCCAGCAGATCTTGACTATAGAGCGTTATCGAACATAGGTACTTGGTTTATCGGCAAACTGCAGACCTCGCGCGATAGAGAGAAGGTTCTTCAGGGTATAGGCAGTGAAAGTTCAGAGAGAAGTAGGCTAGATAGACTCATAGCTAAGTTGCCTTCACGCACCTTCTTGCTTAAAAGTGCAAGAGAAAAAGAGCCTACTATCTTCTCAACAAGATGGGTTCTCTCGTATCTTAAAGGACCTCTAAGTAGAAGTGATATCAAAATCCTTACCCCAAAAAAAGTGATACAGACACAAGAGCCTGTAGCCAAAAATCCAAAGCAGTACGACAGCAGAGCTCTGTTGTCTTTAGATATCGATGAGAGGTTTATAGATAGCACTCCAGCAAAGACAAGGGCTCACTTTGTGGCATATCTTGAGTGTAGTGTCTCATATAGATTCTATAGCGCATCTAGGGGTATAGATATGCCATATAGCTACACGCTATCGCTACTATTGGATGATCAGGAGTTGAAGTGGGATGATAGCGCTATGGTTGAGCCAGAGCCTTATCAGTCGGAGCCAAAGAGTCTATCTGAGTTTCAGAAGTTACCATCTTGGTTTGTGGATCTAAAATCTACATCTTCAATAGCAAAGTCTCTTAAAAATCACATCTATTGTACTGCAACATTGACCACATACAAGTGTGTATCTCTTAGGTTAAGCTCAACAGTAGAGCAGACACAAGAGCAGTTTAGTGCTACTGTATTGGATAGGCTAAATGAGCGTTTAGAGAGAGATCTGCAGAAGTTGCAAGATCAGTATGCTAAAAAAGAGCAGCGCTTAAGAGTCAAAGAGCAGCGACTTATAGCACGACTAGATAAGGAGAGATCAGATGCTAAGAGTGCGGTTGTGCAGAGTGCTCTTGGATTTGGGATGGCACTTTTTGATATATTTTCAGGCAGTAGTAGAGTTCGCACAAAAACAAGAAGAGCGGCAAGTGCTTTTAAAAAAGGCAAAAGAGCCTATGATGAGCGTAGAGGAGTTGAGGCGATAGAGGAGCAGCTAGAGCTTTTAGGTGAAGAGTTTGATCTACTTGAAGATGAGTTTGCGCAAAAAAGTGCTATTTTAAGAGAGAAAAACTCCATAGAGCTTAACCCTATAGTGCCAAAGTTGCTTAAGCCACGCAAAAGTGACATAGCTATAAATGAGATAGCTCTTGTTTATAGAGCATAAGGTGAGTAGATCTTAAAATCTCTTAATATATGAGTGGCAATATGGCTGTTTATTGATCTTGCTGTAGTAGTCTTGATGATACTCTTCTGCCTTATAGAATGGGTGTGAAGATGCATCTATGAGCTTAGTGGCAACTTTGAGACCCTTAGATGTTAAGATCTCTATAAGCCTTTTAGACTCATCTAGCTGCTCTTGATCTGTAAAAAATATTGCAGATAGGTACTGTGAGCCTATGTCTGGTCCTTGTCCGTTAGTCTGTGTTGGATCATGTATCTCAAAAAAGAGCTTTGCTATAGTTGTAAAGTTAACTTTTGAGGGATCATATATCACTTTAACAACCTCAAGATGGGCGGTATCACCTCTGCAGATCTGCTCATAGGTAGGATTTTTACTCTCTCCTCCCATGTAGCCACTAACTGCATCTAGTACACCATCTACCGCTTCAAAATGGTACTCAACACCCCAAAAACAGCCACCTGCAAAGTATGCTACTTGACTGTTGTCTAGAGATAGTGGCTCAAACTCTAGTGAGATGGAGTTGACACAGTGCCGTCTATTTTTTGGGGTAAGTTGCTCACCTTCAAATATATGTCCTAGGTGAGCATCACAAGTACTACATACAATCTCTACACGCCGTCCATCTGCATCTATCACTTTTTTGATAGCCCCGTCTATCTCATCATCAAAGCTTGGCCATCCACAGCCAGAGTCAAATTTTGATGATGATCTATAAAGAGACGCACCACACCTTTTACACTTATATGTCCCACTCTCATAAAACTTATCATACTTACCACTAAAAGGCATCTCGGTACCTTTGTGTACAATCACTCTGCTCTCTTCCGCACTCAACTCTTTAAATGACATCTTATCTCCTAAACATATAGTTGCTAAATATAGCAGTAGAAGTACTATTTTTCCCAAAATGTACCCAGTGGTGTATCCATGATGCGTGCACCAAGGGCAGTTATCTCGTCACGAATGCTGTCGCTAAGCGCAAAGTTTTTGAGTTTTTTTGCCTCATTTCGACGCTCTATTAGCTGCTCTATCTGCTCTACTACTACAGCATCAATGCCGTGTTGAAAATATCTATATGGATTTTCTGCCCCAAAACCTAGTACTTTAGAGACAAACTCCATATTTGTTACAGCCTCTCTTTTGGCTGCTTTGTCTTTGCTGTTCTTGTCCAATTTGTCATTGATATCATGTATCATCTCATCTATGTAACTTAGCGCTTTTGAGGTGTTTAGATCATCTTTTAGCGCATTTAAAACCTTAGTTGTAAATGCACTTTCACTCTCTTTGCTTACAGCTCCAAAAACTCTCTTTTTGAGTCTATAGAGTTTGTCTAGCCGTTTTTTAGAGGCATCAAGATCTAGTGTTGTAAAGTTAAAGCTTGCCCTGTAGTGAGTGGTGAGCAGATAGAACCTAAGCACTTCACCACTATAGTCTCTAAGCGCATCTTTTAAGAAAAAGCTATTGTTAAGAGATTTACTCATCTTCTGATTGTTGATATTTACAAAACCGTTATGCATCCAGTATGCAGCTAGCTCTTTGTTAGATGAGCATCTACTCTGCGCTGCCTCGTTTTCATGGTGTGGAAAGAGTAGGTCTGCACCCCCGCCATGGATATCGACCATGTACTCTGTATCATCACAAAAGTGCTCAGCAATCATCGCGCTACACTCGGTGTGCCAACCTGGACGACCTTGACTAAATGGTGACTCAAATGAGACACTCTCATCATTGACCGCTTTCCAAAGAGCAAAATCTGTACTATTTTTCTTAAACTCACTGCTCTGTACTCTAGCTTGTCTATCGTCATCATCTTGCACTCTTTTTGATAAAGATAGATATCTAGAGTCACTCTTAGTGTCAAAATATACATCTCCGCTCTTAGCCACATAGGCATGATCTTTATCGATAAGAGTCTGTATGAGCTTATACATAGCCTCTAGGGACTCTGTAGCGCGTGGCTCTAAGGATGGTTTTTTGATATTTAGCTCTGCTAGCTCTTTGTGGTATCTATCTATGTACTTATCTGTAAGCTCTGCTATATCTATGCTCAGTTCTTGAGATTTTTTTATGATTTTGTCATCTATATCGGTAATGTTTCTAGCATACACAACAGAGTTTCCATCAGCTTCTAGGACACGAACAAGTAGATCAAATACAAGCGCACTTCTAGCATGTCCTAAGTGGGCATCATCGTAGACAGTAGGACCACACACATAGAGTTTTACTCTACCTTTTTGTTGTGGCACAAACTCTCGTTTGCTCATTGTGGCACTATCATAGATCTGCATAAAAGGCACTCCTAAAAAGTTTTAGTGCTATTATAGCCAAAACAGAATACTCTTTTTTTTGGCATTTAGATATCTCTTTTATGGCATAACAAGATAAAAATAAAGATAGATGTGCTATAGTTGGTATAGATAAATTAAAAGGAGATGACATGTTAAAAGTTATCTTAAATGAAAAAGATTCTACTGTTATATTGGAGCCAGATGGTGCTCTTAGTGAAGAGGATTTTGTAGAGGCTAGCAGAAGCATAGATCCGTTGATATCAAAAGTTAAAAAACTAAATGGTATCATCATCTATAGCAGATCTTTTCCTGGTTGGAACTCATTTTCTGCTCTTATCAAACATCTAAAATTCATCAATTCGCATCATAAAAAAGTGCGTAAGTTGGCATTTGTGAGTGACTCCATTATGGGAAGTTTGGCTGAACATATTGGTGAGCATTTTGTAAGCGCTGAAGTTAAGAACTTTGCGTATGATGAACTAGCAGATGCCAAAGAGTGGATACTAAAAACTGATATAGACTATCAGCAACACGGCATAAGCATAGGCATCCAAAGAGTTGAGAAGCAGATATTTATGACTCTTAAAGCAACGGGTCGATTAACTCATAGTGACTATGAGAAGATCACTCCTATGATAGATAGCGCACTACAGAGCGTAGAAGATCCAGAAGTGAAGATGCTTATAGATGCTAGTGAGTTTGAGGGCTGGGAGGCTAGGGCTGCTTGGGATGATTTTAAGATTGGTTTAAAACATGGCTCAGATTTTGATAAAATTGCCATATATGGCGATAGTAGACTCTTAAGTATAGGTGCTAGTATCTCATCGTGGTTTATGGATGCAGAGGTAAAAGAGTTTGATAGCTTAAATAGAGCCATTGAGTGGTTACGGCAAGATAGAAGCTCTATGGATATAGTACAACGCGAGATATATAGGCGCGAAGATGATATAAGAGACTCTATTGTAAAGCTATTTGAGAAGCAGATTAAAATTACAGATCTTGATGTGGCTGAAGCGGATGATCAAGAGGCGGCAGAGCTGCTTATAGAGATATTTTCTAAAAAATTAGATGAGCTAAAAGCAGATGTAAAAGATGGTAAATATAGAGATTTTTAGCTAAACCAACTCTTTTAGGCTCATAAAAGCGGCTAAAAGGTACAATACGCAATCTATTATATTGGAACATACATGCTTGATTTTGCCAAATTTACCAAATACTCTAAGCCAGGGCCGCGATACACTAGCTACCCTACTGCGCTGGAGTTTAGCCAAGACTTTGAGTACGAGACATATCTGCAGAGACTGCAGACTCAAGATAAGAGCCGTCCTCTATCTCTCTATTTTCACCTCCCATTTTGTCGTAACGCATGTTACTTTTGTGGTTGCAATGTTGTCTTTACCTCTAAGCAAGATAAGATGTTGCGTTATCTGGAGTATCTTAAAAGAGAGCTTGAGATATTGAGTTCTCATTTAGACTGTAGTCGTGAAGTGATTCAGATGCACTTTGGTGGAGGAACCCCAACCTTCTTTAGCGCTAGTGAGCTAGAGATTATCATCAAAGAGATTAAGTCATATTTTCCAAACTTCATAGCTGGAGCTGAGATAAGTTGTGAGATAGATCCGCGCCATATAGATGAAGAGCAGATGAGGGTTTTGAGTGAGCAGGGTTTTAACCGTGTCAGTTTTGGTATACAAGATTTTAATGAAAAAGTTCAGATTGCTGTGCATCGTGTGCAGCCTTATGATGTCACTTTAAAAGCGATGAAGCTAGCGCGCTCTTACAATATGTTGTCGGTAAATGTTGACCTTATATATGGACTTCCATTTCAGACACTAGAGACATTTAAAGAGACTCTCCTCCTAGCTCTTACACTAGACCCAGACCGTTTTGCAGTCTTTAACTACGCTCATGTTCCGTGGCTTAAGAAGACCATGAGAAAGATTGATGAGACCACTCTGCCTCTACCAGATGAGAAGCTACATATCATGCAACACACTATAGATTTTCTAACATCTCATGGCTATAAGATGATAGGTATGGACCACTTTGCTAAACCTGAAGATGAGCTATTTAAAGCCATAAACAAGGGTGAGCTTCATAGAAACTTTCAAGGTTATACAACCAAGGGTGGCGCAGATCTTATAGGTGTTGGTTTGACATCAATTGGTGAAGGTGTTGATTATTATGCTCAAAACTTTAAAACTATGAGAGAGTATGAAGAGGCAATTGATGCTGGTAAACTGCCTTTTGAGAGAGGCGTGACGCATAGTGAAGATGATCTCATACGCCAACATGTCATAATGGAGCTTATGAGTAATTTTAAGCTAGATATTAAAAGATTTGAGAGCAAGTTTGATCTTGTATTTGCGGAGTATTTTGATGATGCGTTAGTGGCACTTCAGCCTATGGCAGATGAGCAACTACTAGAGATAACAGAGTCAAAAATAGAGTGCAGCCCAACAGGTACACTTCTTATCCGTAATGTAGCCATGGCTTTTGATGCATATATGTCAAAGCATCAAGGTAGCAAAAAAACATTTTCTAAAACTATATAGGCACAACATTGGAGCTTAGAGATATATTTGATTTTACTGCTGTTGGTGATGAGTGTATTAAGTGTGGTAAGTGTATACCAGTCTGTACAATTCACAATGTAAATAGTGATGAAGTGACAAGTCCGCGTGGCTTCTTGCACCTATTGGCATCTTATAAAAGAGGTGAACTAGAGCTAGATAGCAGAGCTAAAGATATATTTGAGAGCTGTTTTTTGTGTACAGCCTGTGTAGAGGTTTGTCCCAAATCGCTACCTACAGACACCATGATAGAGCAGGTGAGAGTAGATATAGCCACGCGGTATGGACTCGATTTTTACAAGCGTGCTTTTTTCTATCTGCTCCGTCACCGCTTTAGTATGGATCTGCTATTTAAGATGGGATATGTGTTTCAGACATGTGGCTTTAAGATCAAAGCAGACTCTATGCAACCTAGATTCAACCTGCCTCTCATTAAAAAAGATAGAGTTCTTCCATCGATGTCAAAGAGATCATTTCTAAACTCACACAAAGAGCGTATAGACCATGGCGGATCAAGAGAGGTGGCTATATTTATAGGGTGTTTAGCAAACTATAACTATACAGAGATTGGTAGATCACTTCTGTATATACTCAAAGAGCTCAATATCAATGCCTATATACCTAAAAAACAGCTCTGTTGCTCTGCTCCAGCCTACTTTACGGGCGACAAGCAGACCGTAGATCATAATGCAAAGAGAAATATAGAGTATTTTGAGAGTTTTATAGATGATGTAGAGGCGATCATCATACCAGAAGCTACATGTTCTGCTATGATCAAAGTAGATTATGAGCACTACTTTCACGACCAGCCTCACTGGAGAGATAGGGCTAGGGCTATAAAATCTAAAATCTTTATGGCAACTGAGTACTTGTATGGTAAAACAGATCTAGCCAAGTTGCTCTCAAGCAAAAAGAGACAAAAAGAGACAATAACATATCATGACCCATGTCATGCCAAGAAGATGCAGGGCATATATAGTGAGCCGCGTAATTTACTTCAGGAGAACTTTGAATTAAAACAGATGAGTGACTCCAATACCTGTTGTGGGTTTGGGGGTGTGAGTATACAGACGCAGAAGTATCATTTAGCCAAAGCGGCAGGTGAGCCAAAAGCACAAATGATAGAGAGTAGTGGCGCAGATATAGTGAGCGCAGAGTGTAGTGCATGTAGAATGCAGATTAACAACTCACTTCACCTCATAGAGTCAAAAGTAGAGTTTAAAAACCCCATAGAGCTTATAGCTCAAGCACTAAAGGAGCAGTAGATGAGAGTAGATGATGAGTTATTGAGTAGGTTAGAGAAGTTATCTATGTTAAAGATAGATGAGTCTGAGCGTACAGAGTGTATAGAGCAGTTAGATAAGATAGTATCATTTGTGCAGAATTTATCATCACTTGATACAGATGGAGTTGATGAGGTCTTTGCTATGAATCAGAGCGCTACCGCTCTACGCTTAGATGAGCCTAGAAGTAGCAGTGATATAGCAGATGATATACTTAAAAATGCACCTTTGAGTGAAGATAGTTTTTTTATAGTACCAAAGATCATAGAGTAAAAAAAGAAAAAAATGATATAATGTCTCTGAAATAAATAGAGGATTTACTTATGAGTCAAACTTTAGATATCAGAAAACTACTTAAGAGTGTTGTTGCCTACAACGCTTCAGATCTACACTTAGTGGCGCGTGCTGAACCACAAATTCGTATAGATGGGCGACTTGTTGCGCTTAAACTACCTGTGATGGATGGTAAGATGATTGAGAGTATGGCTTACTCACTCTTGACTGAAAAACAGAAAACCGAATTTGAAGAGCATAATGAGCTTGACTTTGCCCTTATGTTACCCGATATAGGCAGATTTCGTTGTAACTACTATAAGACTATGGATGATATCGCTTGTGCTTTTCGTATTATCCCTATAGAGATCCCAAGTCTTGATGATCTTAATGCTAAAAAGATATTTAAGCAGCTTATTAAGCGTGAAAAAGGTCTTATCTTAATTACTGGACCTACTGGTAGTGGTAAATCTACAACTCTAGCTGCGATGCTCAATGAGATCAACCTAACAGAGCAGCGACACATCATAACCGTTGAAGATCCTGTGGAGTTTGTGCATCAAAATAAGCAGTCCCTCTTTTCACACCGTAATGTTGGGAGCGATACAAAAAGTTTTGCAACTGCTCTAAAGTACTCACTGCGTGAAGATCCAGATGTTATACTAGTTGGTGAGATGAGAGACCGTGAGACGGTATCTGCGGCACTAACAGCTGCTGAGACTGGTCACTTGGTTTTTGCTACACTTCACACAAACTCTGCTCCACAGACGATCAACCGTATTATAGATGTTTTTAGTGGAGATGAGCAGCCCCAAATCCGCGCCCAACTCTCAACATCTTTGGTAGCTGTTGTGTCTCAAGCGCTACTTCCACGCATCGGAGGAGGGCGGATAGCTGCACAAGAGATCATGATCAATATGCCAGCTATTGCTAACCTTATCCGTGAAGATAAAGTACACCAACTCTACTCTCAAATGCAGCTAAATCAAGCCAACACTGGCATGGTAACACAGACGCAAGAGCTTATAGATTTTGTTCAGAAAAATATTGTCTTAAAGAGTGATGCTATCCAGTGGTCAAACCGTCCAGAAGAGCTTATTAAAGCGCTTGAGGGTATGCAATAAATAGTCTCTAGAGTCTTTTTTTGCCACATAAAGCTTGAAAGACTCTTCGTTTATGAGCTCTTTTCATCTTATTGCTACCATGTAGTAAAAGTGGCTTGAAAAATATCACCTCACCCTCTTCTGTATTGAGAAATACCTCTTTAGATACCTCTTTGGTATGAGAGCCTGGTATAACTTTTATAGCACCAGTATCTTTGTCACTATGATCTAGCGTTAAGCGAAACATTACAGCATCTTTTAAAAACTGCTCTTTGGGCTCATTTGGCATATCTAAGTATTTGGGCATATTGATATCTCTATGCATTAGTAGCGGCCAATTTCTCTTATCGCTCTTCTCTATATAGAAGCAGTACTCTGTTAGCTCTATATCTAATCCGCTCTCCATAATAGCTCTTTTAAAGAGCTCTTTTAGCTTTGAAAACTCTTTAAAGATATTTTTCTGTCTCTCTAGGGTGAGTTCGCTAGCTTGATTGGCAACCGATTTTAGATACTCAATCTCTTGATCATCAAATGGAAAATACCCTTTTAAGAAACCATCTTCTCTAAGTTGTTCGCTCATGTAGCCCTTCTTGTATCTGCTCTTAACATAGAGGCTTTAGGTCGTCTGCTTTTATGAGGAGCAGATTCTCATCAGCACTACTGATAAGCTCTTTTGAGAAACCTCTTTTGGCAAATAGTATCAATTTTTGAGGCTCTATTTTTGCTAGTGTACACTTATGTTTTAGTCTACTTAGTTCACTTCTGTTGATTTTTGTGTTTGTATATTTACACTCTGCTACTGCTATGCCTTTGCGAGCACTATTTAGAAGTATATCTATCTCTACAGCTCTATCCCAGTAGCTATCACACTTAATGACACCATGTCTGTAGAGTACCTCACTCATGTAGAGTTTGCATAGCTGCTCAAAGATATGCCCTGTAAATGAGTTTTTATCGCGACGATATAGTTTGAGGGTATTTTCAAAATTTGCCTCTGCTACCTCTTTTTCATAGGGTGCTATAAAGTAGTACCAAAATCTGATAAAAGGCTTTTTAAAATATACCTTATGGCTTATACGGTGCTCTCTAAGAGCTTTTTTTAACTTCTGTTTAGGGTCTATTTTAAGTACAGGAGACTCTCTTGATAGTTCATACTCAAGTATATCAGCTCTGCATAACTCATCTATAATTTTGAGCCCCAAAGAGTCATTAAGGTGTGCTTTTTTTATGATAGAGAAGACTCTTCTGTCACCTTTGGCTGCTCTTATGAGTATCTTTTTAGACTCTTTAGTGTGCATGTATAGTGAGTCTATGAGGTGTCGAAAGTGTAGGTAATTTGGCAGTATCTGTTCACTTATAACCTGCTCAAGGCTTAGTGTTGTATCTATCGGTATATCACTACCTCCTAAGATAGCAAAGTAGTCTATAAGCTGCTCCATACTCTGTGCATTTGAAGCTCTACAGTAAGAACTAAAAAGCTCTCTTTGCATCTTAGTACTTTAGTCCTACTTCTCTAAGCTCTCTATTTATAGCTATAGTCTGTAAATTTTTATCTCTACACCATAGAGGTGCTATAAGAGAGTCATCGTCAATACCAGCTGTAATACGCTGTACTGATATGTGTGGTGGCTTCAGCAGAAGTGCTTGTTTTAGTGTGTTGATATAGCTCTGTTGGGTTATGGGTGTAAATCTATTGTCTGCATACTCATTGGCTAGAGCTGTCTTTTTAACTACATAGAGTGGGTGGTATTTGACTGAGTCTATGCCCCATTCGTATGAGCGTAGTGTGCTCTGGATCATCATCTGCTCACTCTCATCTGGCAGTCCATAGATGAGATGACCACACACATTGAGTCCTCTATCTTTACTTTTGCGTATCCATAACTCAACACTTGCGCTATCATGTCCACGATTTATCCGCTCTAGTGTTTTATCATATATGGACTGTATGCCATACTCTATCCAGATCTCACTTCTATTTGAGAGCTCTGCTAGATACTCTAGAGTCTCATCATTGATGCTATCACTTCTAGTTCCTATGCTTAGACCTACAACATTATCAAACTCAAGTGCTCTCTCATATAGAGCTTTTAGAGTATCAAGAGGTGCATATGTATTGGTAAAGGATTGAAAATAGACTATAAATTTTGTAGCTTGATACTCTTTTGCGGCTCTAGCAGAGATAGCATCAAATTGACTCTTTAGCTGCAGGAGCTGCTTGTTGAGGTATGGGTTACTTTTGCTTTGCAGGTTTAAGTAGAAGCCTTTGAGTGCTTTTGTGCTGTTTAAGCTAGGGCTGAAAGACTCATTTTCGCAGAATGTACACCCGCCTCTAGCAACTGTTCCATCGATATTTGGACATGTAAAGCCTGAGATAGATATAGGTATCTTGTAGACTTTACACCCAAACTTATCTTGAAGGTATGAGCCAAAGGTGTATATCTGCTCCATTAGACTATGTATTGACCAGTAAAACAGGCTGTACAGTACTCATCACCCTCTGCTTTTACGCTACGCATTAACGCCTCGTTGCTTAAAAATGCAAGAGAGTCCGCTCCTATATATTCACACATCTGCTCTATGCTCATATGTGAGGCTATGAGCTTATCTCTATCTGGCGTATCTACACCATAAAAACATGGATCAGTTGTAGGTGGGCTTGATATACGCATGTGTACTTCTAAGGCTCCAGCATCTTTTAGCATTCTCACTATGCGTCTACATGTTGTTCCTCTTACTATGGAGTCATCTACAACCACAAGTCTCTTATTTTTAATAAGCTCAACTATCGGTGAGAGCTTCATTTTCACTTTAAGATCTCTCACCTTTTGGGTCGGTTCTATAAATGTTCTACCTATGTAGTGATTACGCATGATTGCCATCTCATAAGGTATGCCACTTTGTTGAGAGTAGCCTATGGCAGCAGGTACTCCACCATCTGGAACGGGTACAATCATATCTGCTTCTACTGGTTTGGCAGTTGAGAGTTCGCGACCCATATTTTTACGATATTTGTAGACATTTGCACCAAAGACTTCAGAGTCTGGACGCGCAAAATAGACATACTCAAATATGCAGTGTTTTGGGGTCGGCTCATAGATTTTAAATGATTGTGGCTCTCTATCTTTCTCAAATACCAGCATCTCACCAGGCTCAACATCACGGATGTATGTAGCACCAATAAGATCAAAAGCACAAGTCTCTGAAGCTACAACATATCCGCTACCAACTCTACCAAGACACATAGGGCGAAACCCAAATCTATCTCTTACAGCAAACATTTTAGAGCGACTTAGAAATATGAGTGAGTATGCCCCTTCAATTCTTTTAATGGCGTCTACAATGCGATCTTTTAGCCTTCTTTTTTCACTTTTAGCTATGAGGTGTATAAGGTTTTCAGTATCCATTGAGCTTTGGAAAATTGCACCTGAATCTATGAGCTCTTTGCGTACCTGTTCTGCATTAGTTAGGTTGCCATTGTGTACTATTGAGATCTGTCCTAGATCGTAGTTGGCATGGATTGGTTGAGCATCTAATATAGAGTCATCACCTGCTGTACTGTAGCGTGTGTGACCTATCGCCATGCTACCTTTAAGTGTCTCTAGTTTCTGTTCTGTAAACACACGGCTAACTAGACCGCGATTTTTGATGGTATGAAGCTTCTTGCCATCACCTGAACTAATACCAGCTGCTTCTTGACCACGATGTTGAAGTGAGTGAAGAGCAAAAAATGCCAAATTAGAGGCATCTTTGCGACCAAAAATCCCTACAACTGCGCACTTCTCATTGAGTGATTTATGCATTAATCAAGCCCCAGAGTATCTGCAATACCATATAGTCCATTGGGTTGTGAAGATAGCCATAGTGCTGCGCGAATTGCACCTTTGGAGAATGTGTTGCGGCTAGTAGCGGTATGGTTTAGCTCAATAAACTCTCCATCGTTATAAAATCCTACAGTATGGCGACCTACGATATCACCACCACGAAGTGCCATAACAGCAATCTCATCAGAGCTACGCTCACCGATATTTCCATCTCTACCGCTCACTCTAACACTATCTATGTCAAGCCCTCTAGCAGTTGCTGCTGATGTGGCGAGTGTTAGAGCAGTCCCACTTGGGGCATCTTTTTTGTAGCGGTGGTGCTGCTCTACTATCTCTATATCAAACCCATCTAGTGCTGCTGATGCTGATGCAACTAGCCGATTTAAAAGCGCTACGCCTAATGACATATTGGTAGCATATAGCACCGCACTTTTGTTGCTGAGCTCTTTTAGAAGATTGATTTGGTGAAGAGATAGACCTGTTGTGCCGCTAACAACTGGCTTAGGGTTTAAGAGTAGCTCCTCAAAGAGCTCCTGTGCCGCTTCTGGCAAAGAGAAGTCTATGATGATATCGGACTCGTCTACAAATATCTTAACATCATTGGTTACACATACACCCTTACCAACCGCCATGTTCTGTTTTGATCTTACATGAACCACACTGAGCTCTAGATCTTCACAATCTCTCATATCTTCAATAAGCAGTTGTCCAACACGACCACTAGCCCCAAATATACCTACTTTCAATCTCAAACTCCTTAGCGTTTTAGAAGATAGTCTATAGCCCCAAGCGCTGCTATAGCACCATCAGAAGCAGCACATACTACCTGTTTTGGAGCCTCTATTCTTAGGTCTCCAGCTGCATATAGACCATCTATATTGGTTCTCATGTTAAGATCTACTACAACCTGTCCATTTGTGCTCATGTTGCATAGAAAATTATCACTACCTATCGATAAGACACTATTGTTAACATTGTGACCTACAAGCACAAAAACACCTGTAGTAGGCAGATCTACAACACCTTTGTCGCTATTAACTTTAAGTCCCAATACTCCAGAGTTGTCACCATACACCTCTGATACAGTTGCATTGATAATGATCTCTATGTTGTTGCACTCCAATACACGCTCTATTGTACTTGGAGCTGCACGAAATGTATCACGACGATGGACTATGTATACCTTTGAGCAGATTTTAGATAGGTGTAGGGCTTCCTCTAGCGCGGTATTTCCACCACCTATGACTGCTACCTCTTTATCTTTGTAGAAAAATCCATCACAAGTAGCACAACTGCTAACTCCTCTACCATAAAACTCATCTTCGCCATCAAACCCAGCTCTTTTTGGTGTTGAGCCGGTGCAGACTATGACGGTAGCAGCTCTATCTATAACACCATCACTTCGCTCAATCAAAAAGGCATCATCTTTTTTAGAGACCTTAATCACTTCTGCCATCTCGTGGACTAATCCAAACTTTTGACACTGTTGTGGCCAAGGCATCATGAGATCTAGACCAGATATATCACCAACAACACCAGGATAATTCTCTATCTCAGAGCTCTGGGTGATCTGTCCGCCTGGCATCCCTTTTTCATACATAGTAACTTTTTTAAGTCCACCACGCGTTGCGTATAGTCCAGCAGTAAGTCCAGCCGGACCACCGCCTATGATAGCACAATCTAACATCTAGAGTTGCGCATCTATCTTCTGTGCAAACGCCTGTTTAGAAGCAGCGCCAACCATCTGATCTACCATCTCTCCATCTTTAAAGATCATAACAGTAGGGATTGAGCGTATGCCATACTTAGTAGCAATATCTTGCTGTTCATCTGTGTTGACTTTAGCTATTGTTGCTTTGCCATCATACTCTTCAGCAAGCTCTTCTATTACAGGAGCGATCATGCGACAAGGTCCACACCACGGTGCCCAGAAATCTACAAGTGTAACACCCTCTTTTACAGTCTCTTCAAAGTTAGCGCCTGTAAGCTCTACATATTTGCCCATCTTTAATCCTTTTTTGTAAAATAACGGCTCTATTATACCTATGAAAAGTTAAAAGTTAACTTTTTTTAGATCCAAATAGGATAATTTTTATCTTATTTAAGCTACGATATAGATATTTAGAAGTATATCTACGAGAGAGAGCTATAGTACCTTGTAACACTTTTGATATCAGAACCCATATTTAACAGTAGTAGATCAGCAACCACTAAAGCTGCCATGGCCTCACAAACTATGGAGCCTCTAATCGCTACACATGGATCGTGTCTGCCTTTAAGGGAGAACTCTATATCTTTACCATCTGTTGTGATGGAGTGTTGATCTTTGAAGATTGATGGCGTGGGTTTAAAGTGAACTCTAATTAGCACCTCATCACCACTACTAATACCACCTAAGATGCCTCCGCTATGGTTACTTAAGAAGCCATCTTTGTTCATCTGATCATTGTTTTGTGAGCCTCTTTTTTTAGCACTTAACATGCCATCACCAATCTCTACCGCCTTAGATGCATTTATGCTCATCATAGCGTCTGCTAAGAGAGCATCTAACTTATAATATATAGGCTCACCAAGACCTATTGGTAGATTGCAGATGCTCACTTGCACTACCCCTCCTACTGAGTCGTGATCATTTTTTGCATCTAAGATAACTTTTTGCATAGGGCTATCTTGACTCTTGTCTAGTGCGTATATTGGACTACTTTTAGCATACTCATAGTCTATCTGTTTAGACTCTATCTCACCTATGCTAACTATGCCACTTCTAATATCAATACCCATCTCCTTGAGCATCAGCTTAGCAACTCCTCCAGCTGCTACTCTAGCAGCAGTTTCGCGTGCGCTAGATCTGCCACCACCTCTATAGTCTCTTATGCCATATTTGTGGTAGTAGGTAAAGTCTGCATGAGATGGACGAAAGAGGTCTTTGATAGATGAGTAGTCTCTGCTCTTTTGGTCTTGATTGTAGATGATGAGGGCTATCGGTGTACCTGTGCTGTAACCATCAAATACTCCACTAAGTATCTCTACTTTGTCACTCTCAGATCTAGCAGTAGCAAACTCATTTTTACCTGGTCGTCTTCGATCTAGCTCAGACTGTAAAAATGTCTCATCTATTAAGATTCCAGCAGGTACGCCATCTACAACACACCCTATAGCTTTACCGTGCGATTCGCCAAATGTAGTAAAGCTAAAGCGCTTACCAAAACTATTCACTCTGCTCTCCTTGTAACTGTTCTAGTGTTAATTGTGCTGCTATCTGTTGAGCCATTTTTTTACTTTTACCAGTTGATGATGCATACTCTTTGTCTTGTATAAAAACTGCTATCTTGAACTCTTTTTGATGATCTGGACCACTTGAGCCTATGAGTTTGTAGAGTGGAGTTGTACCAAACCTTGCCTGTGTCAACTCCTGAAGAGCTGTTTTGTAGTCTCTAAATAGAGTATCTAGCGATATGCTATCATAGCCACTTTCAAGTAGCTTAACAGTCACTTTTTTGGCACTATTGAGTCCGCTCTCTAGATATATGGCTCCAATGATCGCCTCAAATGCATTTGAGAGTAGGGATGGTTTGTCTCTGCCGCCGTTATTCTGTTCTGCATTTGATAGGAGTATAAAGTCTCCAATATTTAAGATCTTTGCAAGGTGAGCAAAACCCTCCTCATTTACAAGCGATGCACGCATTTTAGATAGCTTGCCTTCATCATAACTTGGGAACTTTTTATATAGATACTCACCAACGATAAGATCAAGAACAGCGTCTCCTAAAAATTCTAGTCGCTCATTGTCGTATGATTTTTTATGACTTTTATGTGTTAGAGCCTCTTCTAGTAAGATTCTATCTTCAAATCTATATCCAAGTAGCTCTTCTAATCTTTTAAAATTTAGCATTTAACCTCTTTTTACACTGCTCTGCACAGGCTCTTGCAATCTCATCACATCTTGTATTTTCAATGTGACCATTGTGTCCGCGCACCCAAGTAGCACTTACTTTGTGTGTTCTGCTGGCCTCTATGTACGCCTGCCATAAGTCAATATTTTTAACGCGCTTAAAGTCTCTTTTTATCCAACCATCTAACCACTCATTGATAGCTTTAACAACATATGAAGAGTCTGATACAACAGAGACTTCACACGGCTCTTTGAGTGCTTTTAGACCCTCTATGACAGCTAAAAGCTCCATGCGATTATTGGTTGTATGTGGCTCTGCACCACTTACAATTCGTTCACTATCTCCAAACTTTAAGATTGTTCCATATCCACCAGGACCTGGATTTCCTAGGGCTGAACCATCACTAAAAAGTGTTACTTGTTTCATGTCTGCCTTGTGTTAATGATATATCAACTATAGTAGAGTCTATCTTATTGCACTTGCTACATCTTGCTTGTGCAAAAAGACTCATGTGGGCACAGTTTGTGCATCGGTACTCAAACTGTAAAGATGCCATCTCTATGTCGTGAGTGCGAAGTTTGATCAAAACATCTAGTTCAAAAACTAGTGTGCTCTTAACAAAATCCACATACCCTTTTGCGCTATAGAGTCCAGATAGATACTCATCGGATGATATTATATCTAAATTGAGTGACTCTTTGTTAAGAGACCACAATATGTCTGTAATTTTTTTGGCATCTTGTACATTGAAGTGGCTCCAAGCTAGATGTGCATTGTTTACAAATAGGTACTCTAGAGCTCTTCTTGAGTGTAGATTTTGTTTAACTATATAGGTACATTTTTGCTCTGCAGATAGGGTTAAATCCTCCAATAACTTAAGTGTATTGAGGTGCAAGATCTCATCTTGTATGTAGAGTTCTAGCTCATTTAGTACCACAGTAATTTCTAGTGCTTTGTCGTAGAGTTTCATCTTTTCATAGGTTAAAAGAAGGAGCTTGAGTGCCTCAACTGTTCTTGGGCGACGCGCTAACATCTCCAAGAGCGTCTTTTCACACCTCTGTAAAAATCCAGCTTTGAAGTATGTGCGTGCTAGAAGTATAAGTAGGTGACTCTTCTGTTCAGTGCTCTTAGATGAGTCGCATAATGCCTGATAGATCTGTATCGCCATCTGAGTCTCACCATTACTGCTATAGCTTTGTGCTATCTGTAGCCATAATTTATCCGATATGCAACTGTGCTCTATCTCCTGTTTTAACTCTTGATACGATGGTGAAGAGGAGAGAGAGTTTAAAAATCTACTGATCTGTTCGCTATCCTCTTTGGTGCGTATTCTAGTTGCCCAGTAGCTTACAAATGAGACTATAAATATAAGTGCAAAAAAGAGTATAATCCCAAAAAGTGGGTCTCTAAACTCTATAAAAAGGGTATCCATATCTGCCTCCAAGTGTTGTTATTATACCTTTTTTGAGCTACAATATCCTCATGCAAAACTTATATCAAGATATCGACATATTAGATAGAAGGTGCGTAGAGCTTTATGCGCTAAGTCAAGAGCTCATGATGGAGCATGCCGCTACTGCTATAGCAACATATGTAGCTCAAAACTGCACACTAGGCTCAAAGGTTCTCGTAGTTGCTGGATCTGGCAATAATGGTGCTGATGGTATAGCGGTAGCTAGGCTACTTGAGGGAGATTTTAGTGTTGAACTAATGCTCCCTTATGGTGTTGGTTCTAAGTTGACAGAGCTTCAGTTTAAGCGCGCTACTGCTACTAGAGTAGAGATCTGTAGTGCTGTAGCTTCTGAGTATAGTGTAGTTGTGGATGCACTTTTTGGTAGTGGCTTAAGTAGAGAACTTGATCTAGATTGTGTAGAGCTCATAGAGACTCTAAACTCTCTTGACGCACTGAAAATTGCTTGTGATGTACCAACGGGAGTCAATAGAGATGGGCTAATTTTGAGCTCATGTTTTAAAGCAGATGTTACCATAACTATGGGTGCACTCAATAGATCACTATTTAGTGATATGGCAAAAGATATGGTTGGAGAGATTGTGGTTGCCTCTTTGGGTGTGAGTAGGTCAAAGTATGAGGTTGAGTCAAACTGGAAACTTCTTGATAGGTCTGATCTGAAGCTACCCTATAGAGATAGAGAAGATGTTCATAAGGGTAGTTTTGGTCATTTAGGTGTTGTCTGTAGTGCTGCTATGAGTGGAGCGGCTATCATCAGTGCTAAGAGTGCGTTAAAGTTTGGAGCTGGACTAGTGACACTTCTAAGCCATGAGCAGATAGATAAACCGTATGAGATCATGTGTTCATATTCACTTCCACCTACATTAACTGCCATAGCAGTTGGCATGGGTCTTGGATGTGAGCACTCACTACTTGAACTAGGCGACATGTTATCTAACACTCTACCACTACTGCTAGATGCTGATATGTTTGAGCACCCTATGCTTTTAGAGCTATTGAAGCGTAAAAATGTTGTCATTACACCTCATCCTAAAGAGTTTGTAAAGATACTCAAACGCTCTGCTCTAGCTAAAATAGATACAGATCAGCTACAAAAAAATCGTTTTTTTTATGTGCAACTATTTTCTCAAAAGTACCCAAATATAACACTGCTTTTAAAAGGTGCCAATGTTATCATCGCTCAAAATGATAGCTACTACATCAATCCACACGGCACCTCAGTGCTTGCTAAAGGTGGTAGTGGAGATGTGCTTTCAGGCATGATAGGAGCACTTTTGGCACAAGGTTACTCACCACTACACTCTGCCATACACGGCTCACTAGCACATACACAAGCAGCACTAAGCTATAGCGCAAATAGTTTTTCGCTCTCCCCTTCAAATCTCATAGACGCTCTTGAGTCTATATAGTTGGAGTAAAGGCACTATCTGTGTCGTACAGATGTTTGACATGAAATCTATTTCGTCCACTATTTTTAGCGATATATAGAGCCTCATCAGCGCAGCTTAAACACTCATCAACAGTATCACTCTTCTGTGGCACATGTGTGCAGACCCCATAACTTAGCGTAACACCAACCACTTTGTCTGCTGGCTCTTGAAACTGTGTGATACTATGTAGTTTGTGTTGAACTTCCTTAACAAGATTTAATGCATCATTTGAGGTAGTATCAAATAGCACCATTACAAACTCTTCTCCTCCATATCTTGCTACCATGTCCGTTGAGCGCTTTAGTGCATCAGACAACATCTTTGCAACCTCAACAATAACTTGATCTCCAACTAAATGACCGTAAGTGTCATTGATATTTTTGAAGTGGTCTAGATCACAGATGACTATAGAGATAGGTATGCTTTTTCGTTTACATATATCCCACACTCTATGTAGGTGCTCTTGAAAGTAGTGGCGGTTTGCTATTTTAGTTAAGCCATCTGTGCGACTTAGCTCTATAAGCTTTTTATTGGCATACATGAGAGCTTTTTCTGTTCTGACTCTTGAGTTTATCTCTGTCTGTAGCTTCATGTTGCTTTTATATAGCTCATGAGTGCGCTCTTTAACCTTCTCATCAAGATCATGGTTTAGTAGATCTAGCTCACTTGTATGTTTACTAATCCTCTCTAACATATGAGTGATTGCCCAGCCAATTTTACTCACCTCAGTATCACCTTTGCTAAGCTGTAACTGTTCGCTATGTAGCGATTTTGGATCGTATGACTCCACCCATTTGACAAGTCTCTGAAGAGGTGCGAAGATATATATGAGAGCAAATACTAACACTATAAACATAATAGCAACAATAGATAAAAAGCGTGCCTCAAATGAGCTCTGCTCAAGCTCCGCTTGTCTTAGCGCAAAGTTTAAAAATCCTAGCGATAGAAGACCTATATTTTTTTTATTTTGTGGATCTCTTAATGTCCGTTCAACAAAAAATATAGAGTTTTCATCTAGTATATCTCTGCTATATTTGTAGAGTACTTTTCCTTGGCTATCTATGAGCATTATAGTTGCTATGTCACCATTTTTCTCTGCTAAATCTGCAAAATAAGCTCTATTTTCATCATTGAGATCAAATGCAACATTGATCTGCACAACTGGTAGTATGGTGTCCATGATAACATCATGGCGTACTCTTTCACTATCTTGGAGTATCTTTTTAAGTTCTCCTCTAAAGTGTGAGCCTGTAAACAGAAATAGCACCGCTACAAACAGTGTAACAACTATCAGTATACGAAACCAGATTGTGCTAAATAGATTCATATCCACCCACCTTTCCAGAGCTTGCTTACCCTTTTTAAGGAGTTACTAAAGCTTATGCCGTACTCTTTAGATGGTGATAAGTTCAGATACGGTTTCACACTCCTGCCTATATGAAGAGATAGTAGCACACCAAGATCTAGATAGCGACTACTATAGGACATTGTAAGCTTGTGATTGAGCTTAGCATACTTAACACTTTTAGCAATAATTTCATCTGGAGCATCAAATAAAAATAGCATATGTGACCTGCTACACTCACTCTGCATTTTAACATAGTGCGAACTAACTGTTTTTATATTTTTGTACTTATGATGCAGTGTCTGTTTAAATCTAAGAGCAACTCCATCATCAGTATTTTCACAAACTATACATATAGATAGGTGCTCTATATCTTTTGATACGCTACTCATCATAAGTAGCTTTGGTGCTAGTGTTGCATGGGTATCTACTAGGAGAGTATCGTAGACATACCCCCAAAGAGAGTGTGATAGCAAGATGGTAGCAAGTATCAATTTCAAAACAGATACTCAGCTTCAAAGTAGAAATTACGCCCTTCGCGGATATTGCCTCCAGGGTGTCTAGCGTAGTAGCTTGGATATTTTACGCTCTCATCAAACATATTGTTTACTGTTGCACGCAAGTTTAAACCGTTACTAGCTTGATAAGATAGTGTTGCATCAGCGGTGATATATGAGTCTATGCCTATGTTTGTCTCTCTATGATCAAACTGTTTGTTGCGTGGTATATCTCCTATATAGATACCCTTTAGAGATAGCGCTGTGCTTGGAGTTAAGAAGTGTATATAGTAGCTTGTTGCCATCCAGCTAGACACGGTTGGCATAAGTTGATCTGTTTGTGTGGAGTCTGGTGTTGTGTATGATGAGTGAGTGTATGAGAGGTCGATATGAAATCTATCTTGCTCTAGCAGATAGAGATCTAGGGCAAGTTCTGCTCCGTATGTATCTCTATCTTTGCCGTTGCTATACTCAATGCCACCATCAATATCATCAATATCTAGCGCATTGGCAATAGCAGTATAGTATGTGTTTAGTTGAACTCTTGTTTGTGAGCTGTTTGCAAAAATAGCTACAAGCTCTACAGTATCAGCTTGCTCTGCTTTAAGATCTCTATTACCAGCTCTTGTACCATCGCCCTCACCATACTCTTTGGTATACTGCTCAATCCAAGATGGTGTACGAAATGAGTGCCCATAATTTAGCTTTAATTTTAGAGTCTCAAGTGGCTCATATACTAGCCCAAACTGTGTACTTGGACACCACTCTTGTTCAAATACATAATATTCAGCACGCACTGCAAGTAGCAGTATAAGCTCTGTATTAAGAGTAAAAGTATCGTTTATATAGAGCGAGGCTATCTCCTTTTTTAAGCCATCATCAATCATATCTCTTTTGCCATACGGGGATGCATTATCATCTATGTAGTTATCTACTAAGTCTATCATATGCCATGATACGCCAATGTTAATTTGGTGGCTATTGAAGTAGCTGCTACTAAGTGTAGATTTAGCTCTATACCCTCTCTCTTTCTCAGAGATATTAAACAGATATGGTATTGCTAGTTTATAGAAGATCACATAATCCATACCATCAAAATCTAGCTTATATTCACTATATGAGGCTTTAAGATCTAATGTTGTTGATGAGTCTATGGAGTGTTTGTAGCCTGTCTCAATAAATGTATAACGCTCTTTTCTTTTTGCATTATTGGTTAACTCTAGCCTCTCACCCCACCCATAAAAGTTGCCTGTTGTATGCTCTTTTAGCCTACTTTTAATATAGAAGTTGCGATATGCTAGCGATAGTGCTAGACTGTAGTCATCTAGCTTTTCATTGGTTGTGTGCTCTCTTTGAAAGTTTACATCAGGCACATAGCTACTATCGACATGTAGGTGTTTGTCTGATTTTTGCAAATACGCATCAGCATCTAGAGCTATCTCATCAAAAATCTTCCTCGATATCTTCACTCCTCCTCTATAGTACTCATAGCTTCCAGCACCAATAAAAAGTGCATTATCACCACGACGCGTTACTATGTTAATCACGCCACTAAATGCACCTGAACCATATAGTGCAGATGCTGGACCTCTTAAAACCTCTATGCGCTCAACTATATCTATGGGCATCTGCAGGTATGAGCTGGAGCTGCTAAAGATAGCCATATCGATAGGTACACCATCAATCTGTAGGCGCATCTTATCCGATGTATAGTTATTTGGACTATCTAGCCCCCTAACAATCACCTTTTTTGTACCTATTTGATCTATGCTAGTCTGTATGCCTGGTATGAGTGATAGAGCCTCAAAAACATCTTTGACACCAAGTAGGCGTAGCTGTTCATGTTTTAAGATTGAGATAGTAGATGGAGTGTAGTCTATGTTTAAATTGTTGCTGCTTATCTGCTCAGATGCACCTTCTAAAAGAGCGTTTAGCTCTTGATCATCCGCGCTACAAGCAACACTAAAAGATATAAACATGGTTATGATTAAAAAGTAATATGATTTCATAAGAGATATTATACTAAAATTTAATTAGAGATACCATACTCACAAGGTTAAAATTTTTGCCACAATATAAAATGTTAATCTACTCTTCTAATCTTTAGGAAAATATCAGCATCAAAGTCAATGTATTGATCCCTTTGAGATATATGGTGTATTTGTACTTTAAGCACTAAATTATCGATCTCTTTGTGTATTATTAGTCTCTTTTGGCTCAGCTCTGTATTTTTACTTTTACTCTCTTTTTTAAGAGTATCTATGTACTCTCTCATATCAATGTTGATTGCCCCTATTGTTAAAGTATTGTTTTGATAACTCAGCTCAATATCACTATCTTGAAGCACAATAGAGTTTGAGGCGTGGTAGTCTTGTACTCCAATCATATAGTCATACTCTCTTATATCTGTTATGTTATAGTTTGATTTTTTAGCATAGAACATTGCAAAACTATCTATTGGACTCTTTTTCGTTTGTTTATACTCCCATCTATTGATAAACTTAAATCCTAGCTCATAGGCTACATACTCTGGAAAATAGCTAAACTGATCCTGTGAAGCAAATCTATCATCTATCTGTGTAAATAGCTTCTCTAGCGACGCTCTTCCGTAGTGCTCATAGAGGTAGCGTGTTGTGTCTGATATCTCATATCTCAACTTTGTAGGTGAGGCATCCGTGTCGTCAAAGCTCTTTAGCTCTGAAACCATAGCTTCTAAGCGATCACTTTGTGCTTTTTGACTGATAGTATACGCACTTAATGGTCCTATTTGAGAGATCAGTATCACTAAAGAGAGCGAGAGCGGTATCCACTTTAGTTGTGATTTTTTAGACACTAAAAAGTAGATAGATATGCCACTAAGCCAGAGACCAAAGATGCAGATCATATAGCGATTTTCAGTCCAAGAGTACTCAAATACACGCATTCCAATAGCCATAAAGAGCATAATAGACTGTATGAAGATAGCTAACCATATCCATCTGCGCCATCTATAAGTAGCACCTACTGTTAAGTGTGTCCAAAATAGATAGGTCAATATAGCAACAAAAGAGAAGGCGCTGATGAGCCAGGCTAGTACACCTTCTGGCCACTGCATAGTTGCAACTATTTTAAATGTATAAGCATATAGTATGATAAAGTATATACCACTAAGCGGACTTAGAACCCATTTGGTAAAAAATATCTCTACAGATGGAATCTGGTTTGAGTATCTACATAGCTGTGGATTATCAGGAATTTGTGATAGAAAATACCAAACAGATATTATCCCTATGACAAATATATCTATCTGCAGATACAATCTCCCCTCTATATCGATGCCAAATAGTGTCTCTGTAGCATATAGTGCGCTATTGAGACCAGCTATTATGACTAGTGTAAAAAATAGCGTCATAGCAGCCAAAAAGAGTATCTGTTTTGCATACTCCCAGTAGTCTACATTGTTTAGACTGTGCCTTACAAAAGGTGCCCATAAGATAGCAAGAAAAAGGAGCACCATCAAAAAAATATGTCTAAAGAAAATAGTAGATTCATTTGGCATATCAACCATATTTGTGAGCATCAAGTAGTAGCCAACCGCCATAGCAGATGCTAGAGCAATAAGTAGTAGGTATAGTCTATGAGAGATGGATGATCGAGATAGCTCAACAGCAACAAATAGAGCTGCTGCCAACATGGAGCTTAGGGCGATTTTGATGAGAGTTGAGCTATGGGATGTATCGGACTGTACAAGGTAGATAGCGATAGATGTTGCTATAGATGAGCAGATAAGAGCTAGTAAAAATCGCTTAAGTGTCTGTAGACTTTTGGCAAATATTTTACTAATGGGTAAAAGTATAGACATATTATCTCCCATCTAGTAGTTGATTGTGACATTATACCTTAGATGTTTTAAGAGTCTATGTGGAGTGTTTGGTGTGCCAGAAGAAGGAGAAGTTCTTCTGATTTGTACTACTACTTAAGAGCAGCTTTAGCTTGAAGTGCTAGCGATGTGAACGCAGTAGCATCATTCATAGCTATGTCAGCCAAGATTTTTCTATCTAGCTCTATGCCCGCTTTTTTAAGACCGTTCATAAATGTTGAGTAGTTCATATCGTTGAGCCTTGTAGCCGCATTGATACGGATGATCCAGAGTTTACGAAACTCTCTCTTTTTCTGTTTACGATCACGGTATGCATATACCCAACTTCGCTCAATCTGCTCTTTAGCTTTTCTAAAGTGTTTGCGTCTACCACTATAGAAGCCTTTAGCTAGTTTTAGTATCTTTTTATGTCTTCTGCGTCTTACAACGCCTGTTTTTACTCTTGGCATTTTTTCCCTTTCTTTACCGTATCATCTTCTGATGCTTAGGTGCCACTTGGTGGACTTGCCCAGCTTTAACTGGAGATTTTTAGATTATACAATCATCTCTTTAACATTAGCCGCATCTGTTTTACTTAGATATTTTGGGCTATTTTGCTCTCGTCTTGTAGCTGCATCTTGTTTGGTTAAGATGTGGCTTCTAAATGCTGTACCGCGTTTAACTTTACCACTTTTTTTAACTCTAAAACGCTTTACTGCCGCCTTGACTGACTTCATCTTTGGCATATCTGCTCCTTGTTGTACTATGTAACACTAACTGCTGCTACATAAAATGAAGCGCAATTATAGCGTAAAAATATAAAATCTAACTCTTTTTGTCATCTTTTTTATTTGGAATAACTAGCATGTTGTAGTATCTGCCCTCTAGTCGTGGCGGCTTATCCATCACTCCTAGGTCTTCAACCATTGGCCATACACGCTTCAATACCTCTCTTGCCGCTTCTGGATGAGCCATCTCACGACCCCGTAAAAAGACACGAAATTTAACATGTTTGCCAGCTTCTAAGAACTCTCTTGAGTGTTTGACTTTATAGCCTATGTCGTTATCAGCGATCTTAACGGAGAGCTTAATCTCTTTGACCTCTATCTTGACCTGCCGTTTTTTTGCCTCTTTGCGTTTCTTCTCTTCTTGATACTTAAACTTACCGTAGTCCATCACTTTTGCAACTGGTGGCTTTGCGTCTGGTGAGATTAAAACTAGATCTAAACCTAGCTCATTTGCCTTCTGCATAGCCTCATCTGTAGATACTATGCCTAGTGCTTCACCACCATCCACAACACACCGTACTTCTAATGCCCTAATGTCATCATTCATTATAACTCGATCTTTTTTTCTACTCAAAAATGCACCTCACTAATTTTTTGCTCTATAAACTTTATAAACTCATCTGCTCCAAGTTCATACTGCTCTCTTGTGCGACGATCTCTCACCGCAACTCGCTCTCTATCTACCTCTTCATCGCCTATAACAACGATGATGGGCACCCGTCCTTTTTCTGCTACTCTAATCCTCTTTGCCAAACTATCATTTTTGTCAAATATCTCAAAATCAGCTCCGATATCCATAAGAGAGTCCGCTAGATTTTTGGCATATTTGCCATGAGATTGTGCTATTGGTATGATAGCAACTTGTGTTGGCGCAATAAAGATTGGAAACTCTCCAGCATAGTGCTCTGTCAATATACCAATAAATCGCTCAAATGAACCTAAAATTGCCCTATGAATCATAACAGGTTGCAATTTGTTGTTATTTTCACCCGTATATTCGAGTAAAAATCGCTCAGGTAGATTAAAATCTAACTGAATAGTTCCACACTGCCACTCTCTGCCAATAGCATCTGTGATCTTGATATCGATCTTTGGACCATAAAATGCTCCTCCACCCTCATCTATCTCATAAGGAAGACTTTTGGAGTCCATCGCATTTTTAAGAGCTTGTGTGGAGATGTCCCACACCTCATCGCTTCCGACCGCTTTGTCTGGCTTGGTTGAGATCATCATCTTGTAGTCAAATTCAAATGTTTTCATGATCTTATCTACAAAGTCAACCACCTCAATAATCTGCTCCTCTATCTGCTCAGCAGTACAGAAGATGTGTGCATCATCTTGGGTAAATTCGCGTACACGAAAGAGACCATGTAGGGCTCCTGTCATCTCGTGACGATGCACTACGCCGTATTCAAAGTACTTTAGAGGCAGATCTCTGTATGAGTGCAGATCATGCTCATAAGCTTTGATATGCCCAACACAGTTCATAGGCTTAATCCCAAACTCTAGATCATCTATCTGCGTAAAGTACATATTTTCGCCGTAGTTGTCATAGTGTCCAGATCGTCTCCATAGATCAGAGCGCAACATCTCAGGACCTCTTACTGGTTCGTATCCTCGTTTGCGGTGAGCTTTAAATAGTAGCTGCTCTAGTCTTGAGCGCAACCTAGCTCCAGCTGGTAACCAGATAGGAAAGCCTGCGCCAACCTCTTCACGAAATGTAAAGAGTTTCATCTCATTGCCAATTTTACGATGATCTCTCTTGGCTGCTTGTTCTAGCATATGCATATGAGCCTTTAGCGACTCTTTATCAGCAAAAGCGACACCATAGATGCGTGTTAACATCTCATTTTTACTATCTCCACCTAAGTAGGCACCAGAGATTTTAACTAGCTTAAAAAATCTCAATAGCCCAATATTTGGCAGGTGTGGTCCTCGACATAGATCCTCAAAATCACCTTGTCTGTATATGGATACCGTATCGTCTGCTATGTTATCTAATACAGCTTGCTTGAGATGATCATCGGCAAACTTCTCTCTAGCTTCACTTTTACTAATCTCATACCGCTCTATGGGGTACTTTTTCTTAGCCAAAGAGAGCATCTCTTTCTCAATTTTTTTAAGGTCATCTTCACCTAGATGTTCATCAACTTTAAAATCATAGTAGAATCCATCTTTTATAGTTGGTCCTACATAAAAGATAGCGTTACTATAGAGTTTTTTTATAGCTTGAGCTAGAAGGTGTGCAGCTGAGTGGCGGATGAGCTCTAGCGCCTCATTGCTGCCATCAAACTCTATGGCTCTACCTTCTACTCCTAAAGCTTCTGCGCTTTGAAGATCTATAATCTCTCCATCACGCTCTATGCCGATCATATTCATGTTGCTCACTTAATAAATAAAAATTGTGTGATTTTAACCAAATTTACCCTTTGGTGTCATTAAAAGAGCAGCTATCGGTATCTTTTATCTGCTCTATGAGTGGTTTTGCCTCTAAAATACCATCTTTTAGAGCCTGCTTGAGAAATAGTTTAGCCATATATAGATCTTTGCTGTTTTGACAATTTTTTAAAAATATGAGTGCAAGTCTATATTGGGATGGTGAGTGACGCTGTTTTGAGGCTATCTCATAGAGTCGCTTAGCAGCTGCCGTATTTTGCTTTACACCTTCACCTCGCTCATACATTAAAGCTACCCCATAAGTAGCACATGCAACTTTAAATCTTTTTGAGGCACTCTTAAACATGGAGAAGGCTCGTTTGTGCTCACCCAGTCTGCGATATATCTCTGCATTAGCACACTTGTAGCTATCGCTATTTTTATCATCTAGCTCCTGTTGTAAAAGTAGAGCATATTTTAGTGAACTACTGTTCATATCATCTTGTGTATAGTAGTCTATAAGCCTACTTACTGCTCCTGAGTGCTTTTGTGATCTTGATATCTCAAGTAACTTGAGAGCTTTTGGTATATCTTGCTTTACCGCATTGCCCTCCATATAGATTGTACCCAAAAGATAAGATACACCAGCTCTATGTTCATCTTCTAAAGGCTTCAGGAGTTTGTAGGTTGTGTTGTAGTCTTCCATAGTGTAGGCGATATATGCATCATCAAGAGAGCTTGCATTTAAGTTGAAACAGAGTAGTGTTAGTAGAAGTGTGTATCTTAGATTCATAAGCGTAAGTTTACACTATATATAGTTAAAAATAGGTATAATTGCGCCAAAAAGATAAAATCATGAATAGAGCAACAGAGATAGAAGCCTTGGAGCTTTACGATAAAGAGCTACTTGCGCTTGGTAAAATCGCTGATCTAATCCGTATAAATCAGCACGGAAAAAAGACATATTTTAATATTAATCGCCACATCAACCCAACCAACATATGTAAAGATATATGTCTCTTTTGTGCATATAGCGCAAATCGTAAAAATCCAAATCCCTATACTATGAGTCATGAGCAGATATTGCAGATAGTTAAAGAGTCTGTTGCAAATGGCGCCAAAGAGGTACATATAGTATCAGCACACAATGCAGATGCTGGTCTTGATTGGTATATAGATCTATTTGCAAAGATTAAAAATATCTATCCAGATCTACATATCAAGGCTCTAACAGCAGCAGAAGTTCACTTTTTAAGTCAAGAGTATGGTAGAAGTTATGACGAGATACTGGATTTGATGGTTGAGTCTGGAGTGGACTCTATGCCAGGTGGAGGTGCTGAGATTTTTAGCGAGAGCGTTAGAGATGTGATCTGTAAGGGCAAAGTTAGCTCTTCGGAGTGGCTGCAGATACATAAGCTATGGCACAAAAGGGGCAAAAAGAGTAATGCTACTATGCTTTTTGGACATATTGAGAGCAGGGCAGATAGAATAGATCACATGATGCGCTTAAGAGAGCTGCAGGATGAGACAGGTGGTTTTAACTGCTTTATACCACTTGTATATCAGAGTAAAAATAACTATCTTAATGTAAAGAAATTTATAACAGCTGATGAGATACTAAGAACCATGGCGGTTAGCCGCATTGTGTTAGACAACATACCAAACCTAAAAGCGTACTGGGTTACATCTACAATCAATCTAGCACTACTATCTCAAGAGTTTGGTGCCAATGATCTTGATGGCACACTCATGCGTGAGTCGATCAACTCTGCTGCTGGCGCTGATAGTGCAGATGGTATCGATCTTTATGAGTTAACTCACCTTATTAGAGATAGTGGATTTATACCGATAGAGCGTGACAGTTTGTATAAAGAGTTAAAAACTTGGACATAAGCGTTATCATACCCGCCTATAATCGTGCACTCACAATTGCTAGAGCCATTGAGTCAGTAAAGGCACAGACTTATAAAGTAGCAGAGATCATAGTAGTGGATGATGGCTCATCAGACTCTACAGCAGAAGTTGTTAAGAGTTATGATGGTGTGCTGCTTCTGCGCCAAAACAATCAAGGTGTAAGTGCAGCTAGAAATAATGGCGCTATGATGGCATCTTCTGACTGGCTAGCTTTTCTAGACTCAGATGATGAGTTTTTGCCCCAAAAGCTAGAGTGTCAAGTAGAGCTTCATAGGGCAGATCTAAAGTGCAAAGTAAGCTATACAGATGAGATCTGGATTAGAGATGGTATTGAAGTGAGTGTTGCTAAAAAGTACCACAAACCGTACTCTAATCTATTTGAAGCATCGTTAAATGAGTGCATTGTAGCGCCATCTTCTGTTGTGATTGAGCGTAGTTACTTTGATGCCATTGGTGGATTTGATGAGAGTTTTGAGATCTGTGAGGATTATGATCTATGGCTAAGAATACTCCAAAAAGATACCATAGCTCTAATAGATCAGAAGCTCATACGCAAATATGGCGGAGCAGATGATCAGCTATCTAGAAAACATTGGGGTATGGATAGGTGGCGTGTAAGGACGCTACATAAACTACTAGAGCAAGATAGCAGCAACAGCTTAGTGCGCAGTACACTTGTGAGCAAATATACACTTCTTCTTAGAGGTGCGATCAAACATACAAGAGCTGCAGATGTGATATACTATACAGATCAATTAAATAGATTAGATGGGACAGATATATGAGAATATTTTACTATGTACACACAGGACACAGAGTCGGGCTAGATAGGTTTAGAAGAGCAGCTACCATCATAAGGGCACTTGATGGACTGGAGATAACACTGCTATGCTCAGACTACCGCATAGCCTCTCAAGCCTCACGGTATGGTATCAAGAGAGCTGTTGGCATAGATGTGGTGCGTAATATACCCAATATAGCTTCACATGGAGATAAGATTATCTTTGATTCTGATGAGGCAAATCCTATCATGTTAGATGATATGAGCAGGTTTTTCTCAACTTTTATCCGCATCAGTGACTCTCCTGATACACTCAAACAAGATAGAGAGTTTTTGGTATCACCATACCTTGAAGGTGAAGGTATTTGCAACGGAGTTGTGGTAGATGAGAGCTATTTTCAGACAGAGCAGAAGAGTCATGATAGGGTGCTGTTTTTTGGAGATGATGATTATGAAGAGGATCTATATAGATATCAGAAGAGTTTTGGCGAGTTTGAGTTTGATCTACTAGAGGGATTTTACTGGTTCTATGGATATGAGAAAAAATTAGACTCATTTAAGGCGATCTTTGAAGAGGAGAGCTATGATGAGACTATTAAGAGTACAGATATACTCTTAACAGCTTCACCTCAAGCAGTACTAGAGTCTTTGGCATCTGGAGGCAGACCTATATATATGCAACGCAATGATTACCCTGAAGATCACCTTAAATTATTTAGCTCATTAGAAGTGCCTATATTCAAAAACTATGATAAAAAATTATTATCTCAAATCATGCGTAACTTATCGAAACAAAAGTATAAAAAGTGTCCGAAAAATACCCCTCTTGTCATCAAATTCATAAAAAATAGGCTCACTTAATTATCTCTTAATCTTTATTCCTATAGCATATAACGATTCTAAAATATTATAGAGAGGAAGAGCTATGGAAAATAGTCGTAGAGGCTTTATGGGAAAAGTGCTCGGTGTAGTTGCTGGCGTAGGTGCAATTGGTGCACTTTATCCTATGAAGAGAACTTGGGACCCGCTTCCAAGTGTTAAAGCTGCTGGATTTACAACAGTGGATCTAAGTGAACTTGAAGAGGGTGTGCTTGCGATAGAGAAGTGGCGTGGAAAGCCGATCTTTATGCTTAAAAAGAGTGCAGCTACTGTTAGTGCACAGACAGCTGAACAGACAGCAAGAGATGTAGTTGTAGATGGTCAGCACTATCTTATAGCAATAGCCCTATGTACACACCTTGGATGTATACCAGCTTTTAGTGAAGCAAAAAAAGGTTTTTTATGTGCTTGTCATGGTGGCGAATTTGATATAAGTGGTATAGATACAAAAGCTCCACCACCTAGTCCGCTTGAGATACCACCATTTAAGATCGCAGGCTCTACTGTTGTCCTTGGAGAGACGGGACCTGAGTATGAGAAGATGAAAGAAGCTGGCGTATTAGCCTAAATTAAAGAGGAGAAAAAATGGCAAATTTTGCAAAAGCAAATAGTGTTGAAGAGTGGCTAGATCAGAGATTAGCTATTCGTACAATAAGACGCGTCATGTCAACAGAGTACTGGATCCCTAAGAATGTAAACTTCTTGTGGGCTATGGGTATGATACTTATGGTGACTTTTAAGTTACTGCTTGTATCGGGCATATTTCTACTAATGTATTATCAGCCAAATGTTGATACGGCATTTGATAGTGTAAACTATACCATCATGCAAGATGTTGCGTATGGGTGGCTCTGGAGGCATGTACATGCAGTTGGTGCGTCAGTAGTCTTTTTGATCATATATATCCACATGTTTACGGGTATATATTATGGATCATATAAAAAAGGTAGAGAGCTTATCTGGATATCTGGTATGATACTGTTTATCACATTTTCAGGTTTAGCTTTTAGTGGTTATATGCTCCCTTGGGGTCAGATGAGCTACTGGGCTGGTATGGTTATTACCAACTTATTTAGTGCAGGGTCACTAGAGCTTCACGGTATTGTTGAGTGGGTTCGTGGTGATTATGTTCCTGGACAAGCTTTTCTTGATCGTTTCTTTATGCAGCATGTTCTGCTACTTCCACTTGGTGTGCTTGGTGCTATAGGTCTGCATTTTGCGGCTCTTAGACTACCACATGTTAACAACCAAGATGGCGAAGAGATCAACTTTGAAGAGGAAGCTGCTAAGTATAAGGCTGGTAAGAAAAAAGAGTCAAAAGTTATGGCGTTTGGTAATGACTTTTTGAGTAAAGATATATTTGTATTGAGTGTATTTTTGATATTTTTCTTCTATCTGGTCTTTTGGCACTACGGTTTTGCGCTAGATCCAGTAAATCTTGATCCAGCAGATGGGCTTAAGACTCCAGCACACATCTACCCTGAGTGGTACTTCTTGTGGAGTTATGAGATACTTAGACCATTCCCTAAAGATCCTGGTCTTATCGCCTTTGCATTTTCGCAAGTGATACTACTACTACTACCGTTCTTAGATAGAAGCCCAAATGTGGCGCCTGCAAATCGTCGTGGTCCATTTGCTATCTGGTTCTGGGTATTTCTAGTAGACATGATTGTGTTGACCGCTATGGGTAAACTACCTCCAGAAGGTATCTTTAATACTATTGGTCTAGTGGCTGCTATAGTCTTTATACTGTTGTGGGTGGCACTGCCATTTATAACCAAACTTGAAAAACGCTTGTAGAGGAGAGGAGACAAAATGAAAGAGTTAAAAATATTAGCAGTTGTTGTTTTCTTTTCGCTTGCAGTATATATACTAGTTGAGCCTATAGCTCACGGTGTAATGCACAAGACGATAGATAAGCAAGGTTTTGCCTATAAAGATCTGCCAGATGTAAATAAAAAAGGCGACGCAACTCGCGGTAAAGATCTAGTTATGGGCGCTGGCGCTTGTACTGGTTGTCACAGCATAGAGGTCGCTGGCATTGCTCCAACAATGGATGCGCTTACTGCAAGCTCATCTTATGGAGTTGTACCACCAGATCTTAGTATAGCGGGTGCTATCTATGATGAGAGATTTTTACACGCTCTTATTAAAAACCCTGCTAAAGCTCTGGATGTTGAACATAAATTTACACCAGATAGTGGCAAAATGCACCCTATGAGTAGTTTTGGTGGTGCGGGTGGAGATATAGATCAGGAGATTGCAGATATGGTTGCATATCTTAAGTCTATAGCTCCAGATAGTGCCAGTGTTACTCCTACGCAAGCTTTTGAAAATGCTTGTGGAAGATGTCATGAGGTCAGATACACAAATTGGACACAGATGGGTGAAAAGCCTAAGTTTAAAAAAGAGAGAGACTCTTTGATATATGATGCCAATGTGCTAGATTATCAAGACAATCTTAAAAAATACATGGGCAAACTACCTCCAGATCTATCCATGAAATATGGAGCGAGAGGAGAGCAGTTTATGTCTACATTTGTTGAGAACCCACAAGGGCTTCTTCATGGAACTTCTATGCCTCGTGTTGGTCTAAATGCGGAGTCTGCAGAGAAGACACTACAGTATCTTCATGACTCATATGAGCCACAAGCGATGCGTGAAGAGAGAGACAGAACTGGTCTATGGGTTATGGGCTTTTTGTTGATTCTTGCATCGGTTGCATATCTATGGAAGCGTGAAGTATGGAAAGATCTACACTAGTAGCTTAGCTTTTAATAAGCAAAATGCTATCTTCTACATCACCTATGTGGTGTAGAAGATATGTTATAATCCACATCATGAAACTTCAAACTAAACTTACTACTACCTAATGGTCTATCTAACAGGCGCAGGACCTGGCAATCTTGATCTACTAACCATAAAAGCACTTCGCGTCATTAAAGAGGCTGATGTTATCATCTATGATAAATTGATCAATTTTGAGATTTTAGATGAGGCAAAAAGTGGTTGTAGATTTATCTATGTTGGTAAAAGCAGGGGTCTTCATGCTCTACCTCAAGAGCAGATCAATGAGACAATCTATCAAGAGGCTCTAAAACATCAGAGTGTAGTGAGACTTAAAGGTGGAGACCCTCTGGTATTTGGTAGGGGGAGTGAAGAGGCTCTGTATCTTAAGAGCAGGGGTGTTGAGTTTGAGTTTATACCAGGTATCACATCTGCTATTGCTGCTCCTACATATGCGGGCATACCAGTCACTCATAGGGGAGTTGCAGTCTCTTTTAGAGTGATCACAGCACATGAGTCATCAGATAAGCTAGACTCACAGATAGATTGGGACTCACTTAGAACCGATGAGACGCTTATATTTTTGATGGGAGTACATAGGCTGGAGCAGATAGTAACAGCTCTTATGCAGATTGGCAAACCTTCAACAACACCACTAGCCATCATTTCGCGCGCCACATTTAAAGATCAAAACATAGTAGTATCAACACTGCAAGAGTCTCTCAATATAGATACAGACCAGATAGCAAGACCAGCTCTCATAGTGGTTGGTGAGGTTGTTAGGTTTAAGAAGAGCCTAGCTTGGTATCGAAGTACTCCTTAACCTCTCTATCTAGCATCTTCATCCTCTGTTTACCTTTAGGAAACTTAGCTCTAAGATCTCTCATATGAGATAAAAACTTCTCTGCATCTTTTGGGATAACTTTTTCGACTATTTTTTTGAGATATTTTGCAAATGATGGCGAGGCTCCTGAAGTTGATATTGCCACTACTAGATCACCTCTTTTAACATATGAGCCAAATATAAAATCACAACACTCTATTAGGTCAACACAGTTGCATAAGATTGATCTATCTTGACAGTCTTGGTATATCTTCTGCTGCAGCTTAAGATTGTCTATCGCAACTATGACCACATCAAACTCATCTAGCTGATCTGCACTATAGGGACGATCAAGGTAGAGAAGTGAGTACCTATCTATCAATACTCTATTCTGTCTGGAGCAATCTGGAGCTATTATAGTTACCTTATCTGTAAAGTCTAAAAGCTTTGATATCTTCTCGTAAGCTACAGATCCAGCTCCAATAACTGCTACTCTGTTTTTGTGTAGTGGTAGAAATGCTGGGAAATAATTCATACGATATTGTAGCAAAAAGTGGCAAATTGGCTCAGCTGGTAACACTTTGTAGGTAAAAAGTGCATATTTTATAATAATTTTCTTTGTTTTATGATATAGTTACCTGATTTCATAATTTCAAGGGGTAAGAATGAAGAAAATTCTATTTTCGCTAGCGGCTGCGTCGCTTGTATATGGTGCGTCAGCAGTTGCAGATGTAGATCTTAAGGTAGGTGGACAAGCTGTTGTCTATTATCAGACAAATGATGCTGGTGATAACAACCTATTTGGTACAGGTAGCAAGGCTCTTGGTGATACTAACTCTATAGCTAACTACGGTGTTCAGTTAGATATCGGTGGTGATCTTGGTAATGGTTTTGTGCTTGGATCTCAAGTATCATATCTTGGTACTTCAGGTTTAGAGACAAGTATTGTTAGAAATACTGCTCAAAATGATGGTGGTCTAAATGGTCTTATGGGTAGTACAGATGCACTACTATTGACTCAAGTAAATATTGCTAAAGTTGTTGGCAATACAACTGTAAAACTTGGTCGTCAAGAGCTTCCAAAGTCACTATCTCCACTAGCGTTCTCAGAAGGTTGGAATGTATTTAAAAATACTTTTGATGCTGCTGTAATTATCAATAGTGACATTCCTGGTGTTACTCTTGTTGGTGCTGCTGTTGGTAGAGCTAACAACTCATATGATCTTGGTAACTGGAACTCTCTACAGACAACTGGTACAGCATCTGCTGTAGATGGTGCTTATATGCTAACTGCTCAAACTTCACTTATTCCACTAGTTACGCTAACAGCGTCTTACTATGCTCTAGGTGATCTTAATGCAACTGCTGAGAGAGATTCTGCGTCTGCTATCTGGGTTGATGCAAAGCTAGCTGATAAAGTTCTTCCATTGGGTCTAAGCCTAGGTCTTCAAGGTGGTCAAATTTCTCCTGAGTTATCTGCACTAGATGCTACAACTGCTATGGGTGCAAAATTAGGACTATCTCCAATTGATGGACTTGGTGTTAAAGTTGCATACTCAACAGTTAACGATGGCGCAGTTGCTATGACAAATACTGGTACAGGTGTAAAAACACCACTATATACACAACTCATAGCTAACCAAAAAGGTGTTAGACATGACAATAACACTATAGCTGCTGGTCTTAAATATGCTTTTGGTGGAACTGGTGTTTTTGCTGATTACTCAATCAGTTCAGACAATAGTGCTGCAGATAAAGATTTAAGCTATGTTCAAGCTGGTGTTACTACAGAGCTTAGCGGGATTAACCTACTAGCTGCATATATCAACTCTAAATATGGTGATGATGATGCTGTAAGTATAGTTCGTGTTGTAGCTCGTTACGCTTTCTAGGTTATTTTTTAACCATAAAGTGTAGTTAACTACTATATAAGATATCCCCATTTTCGAGCTGTGGGGATATCTATTGTTAAATCATCCTCTCTACCCCCAACTTTTTATCTTAAACTAACATATATAAGCTATAATCTATTTAAAAAGGTTGCTTTTATTGTGCTTATAGATAACCATCAAAGAGTTATAAATTATCTTCGTATCTCAGTGACACAACGGTGTAATTTTCGGTGTCTTTACTGTATGAGTGAAAAGCCATTTTCTTGGGTGCCTCAGGAGAATCTTTTATCATTTGAAGAGCTATTTGTTTTTATCAAGATGGCAATAGATTCTGGAGTAGATAAGATTCGCCTAACAGGTGGTGAGCCTCTACTCAGAGATAGTGTAGATAAGCTTGTATCTATGATCTACTCCTATGCCCCACAAGTTGATCTTTGTATGACTACTAATGCATATCTACTAAAACATTTAGCTAAGCGTCTACGAGATGCCGGTCTTAAGAGAGTTAACATATCACTAGACTCACTAGATCAAGAGACGATGAAGCAGATAGCCAAAAAAGATGTATTGAGCCAAGTTTTAGACGGTATCGATGAAGCAATTAGAGTTGGTTTAAAAATTAAGATCAATACTGTTATCTTGCAAGGCATCAATGAGCATGAAGTGTTAGATCTATTTGAGTATGCAAAGAGCAGAGAGATTGAGATAAGATACATAGAGTACATGCAAAACAGCTTTGCCAAGGATGCTCTTGTGGGATTGAGTTCGCCTAAGATCTTAGATGTGCTCTCAAAAAAGTATCATTTTGATGATGATGGCTACTCAGCCAACTCCCCATCACACTACTACAGGCTTGATGATGGCTACCGTTTTGGTATGATTGAGCCTCATAGGGATGATTTTTGTACAAGTTGCAACCGTCTTAGGCTAACTGCTGAAGGTGATCTGATCCCTTGTCTCTACTTTGATGAGTCAATGAGTATCAAAAAACATGTAAAAAGTGGAGATATCAAGAGTGCTGCTAAAGTACTTCAAGATGTCATAGGCAACAGAGCTCTTAAAAATAGATGGTCAGATGATGAGAGCTCAAATAGAGCTTTTTATGAGACAGGAGGCTAGATGTGCTAAGTCTAGTAGAGCACTTTTTCTCTATACAGGGCGAGGGCAGAAGAGTTGGCAAGCCTTCACTATTTTTCCGTTTTGGTGGTTGCAATATGAGGTGTGTAGGATTTGGATGCAAAGAGATAGCGCCAACCTCAGAGCAGATTGTAGGGTGTGATACGCTCTATGCAGTTCATAACGCTTTTAGCTCACAGTGGCAAGAGATAAAGAGCATAGATACTCTTATAAAGATCAAAGATAGTTACAAGTTAGATAGCAGATACGATATAGTCCTAACAGGTGGTGAGCCTCTTTTGCACGCTAATAACCCGCTATTTGTAGAGTTTGTAGAGTATCTTATACATCAAAATCACCACATCACCTTTGAGACCAATGGAGCTATCGATATAGATTTTACAAAGTACCCAATCTATAAAGAGGCATCGTACGCGCTATCTATAAAGCTATCTAATAGCGCAGAGCCAGAGTCAAAACGCATCAAAGCAGACACCATAAGATCTATAGCAAAAAAGTCAAAAGATAGCTTCTTTAAATTTACCATAGATAAAAATTCTGCCAATCTAGTTCAAGAGATTAAAAAGATAGCCTCTTTAGCACCAGACCTTGAAGTCTTCTGTATGCCACTAGGTGAGAGTGCAGAGATGATAAATGAGCACTGCCACAACACCATAGAGCTCTGTAAAAAAGAGGGCTACACATATAGCGATAGACTACATATCCGCATATGGGATGCCAACAGAGGTGTTTGAAACTAGCTAAAAAAGATACAATAATGGCTAGATTTACAAAAGAGAGAGGTGGTAAAGTAGATAGTTGTGATGATATTTGTACTTCCTGCTATCATCTTGAGTGTACACTTTCATCTCAAAGATAAAGTTTTAAGCTCTATCTTTGAGAGATCTTTTTAACTTCTGTTTCTCGTAGATCTCATATAGTATGGGTATGATAAGAAGTCCTAGTATGGCAGATGTTACTACTCCGCCTATCATTGGTGCTGCTATGCGTTGCATAACTTCGCTTCCAACTGTGTCTATGTACATGATTGGAAGAAGACCGGCTAGTATGGCAAATACTGTCATAAGTTTTGGGCGTACTCTTTGAACAGCTCCCTCATATATGGCATCATCAAGACCCTTTTTGTCAAAATTATCTCCCATCTTCTCTTTGGCACTAGCTATGCTATCTTTTAGATAGACTATCATAACTATGGCTGCCTCTGCTGCTACACCTAGAAGTGCCAAAAACCCAACTACCACCGCTATGCTCATGTTGAACCCTAGTAGGTCTATATAGAAGAGTCCTCCAAGAAGAGCAAATGGTAGTGTAAAGAAGACTATAAGTGTTGGAACAATCTCTTTGAGCGCCATATATATTAACATTAAGATGAGAACAAAGACGGTAGGTACTATCCATACGATGCGCTGCATGGCAGACTCTAAGTATTCAGACTGCCCAGCCCACTCTATGTGGTAGCCAGATGGGAGGTGTAGATCACTCAACGCCTCTACTGCCTCTTTTTTGTAGTCTACTGCGCTTATGCCAGCTTTTGGGGTGATAGAGATGAAAGTGACGGGTGTTGCCATCTCACTTTTGATAACAGAGGCACTTTGACGATACTCTACCTTGGCAAAAGTTTTTAGAGGCATAAACCCTATGGGTGTTTTGATCAGTATCTGAGCAATAGCATCCAGATTTTGTCTCTCCTGCTCCTCAAGACGCAATGCGATTGGGTAGCGCTCTAAGCCATCATACATGGTGGTTATCTGCATGCCACCAATAGCAGCTGATGTGTATGAGAGTAGCTGCTCTTTAGTGATGTTGTAGCGCGATAGAGCCTCGCTATCGATCTCTATGTCTAGATAGTACCCCGCGCTTGCTTGATCTGCAACAGCAGAGAGGGTGATGTCAAGATCTCTCAACTTGCGCTCTATCTGTGAGGCGATATGCTGCATCTGTTTAGCATCACTACCATACAGTTTTATGCCAACTGGTGTTCTTATTCCGCTTAAAAGCATATCTATGCGCCCGCGAATAGGGTATGTCCAAGAGTTTATAAGACCTGGTACAACTAGTGCTTTATCCATCTCATCCATAAGTTCGGCATAGCTCTTTTGCTCCTTCCATTCACTTTGTGGCTTAAGGGTAATGATAGTCTCAAGCATACCAAGAGGAGCTGGATCAGTAGCGCTTTGCGCGCGACCACCTTTGCCAAAAACAGTCTGAACCTCATCAAAACTTTTGATAATAGCATCTGTTTTTTGTGTAAGCTCTCTGCTAAGATCTACACTAATTCCGTATGGAGTCACCGGCATATACATAAACGATTGTTCATTTAACATCGGCATAAACTCCCAGTTTAGTTTCTGATAAAGAGGTACCATCAACACAAGTAGAGCCAATACTATGGCTATAAGTAGATATTTTAGTTTAAGTGCGTAGTGTAGCAGCGGATTGTAAAGCCATATAAAAAAGCGACTAAGTGGGTTGCGACTCTCATGGATAATCTTACCTCTAACAAAATAGACCATAAGTACTGGCACTACAGTTATGGCCAACACCGCTCCAGCTATCATGGCAAATGTTTTAGTAAAAGCTAGAGGTGTAAAGAGCTGTCCCTCTTGACCTGTAAGTGCAAATATAGGTAGAAATGAGACTACTACCAATGATAGAGCAAAAAATATCGGTCTGCCTACAAGTTGAGAAGCTTTTAGTATCTGCTCAATTCGTTCACTATTGCTAAGGTCTCTACCTAAGATACGCTCTTGTTTATGGATGGTTTTGTGAGCATTCTCTATCATCACTATGGTGGCATCTACCATGGCTCCAATGGCTATGGCTATGCCACCTAAACTCATGATATTTGAGCCCACACCAAAGAGTTTCATTAGTAAAAATGTAATACCAACAGTAAGCGGTAGCACTATAAGTACTATGAGCGATGAGCGCAGATGCATCAAAAATAGACCTATAACAATGATGACAATAACACTCTCTTCAATAAGCGTATTTTTAAGTGTATCTATCGCTTTGTCTATGAGTGATGAGCGATCATATGTAGTGGTGACCTCAACACCCTCAACGCTAAGAGTCTGCATCTTTGCTTGTATGCGTTTGATAGCACTATAGACATCTTCACCATAGCGTACTATGACTATGCCGCCCACAACTTCACCATCGCCATTAAGATCAGCAACTCCTCTTCGCAGTGATGGTGTAAGCTCAACTCTACCTATATCTTTTAGTTTTATAGGCACACCTGCTCTAGTAGCAACTACAAGTTCACCTATCTCATCTATATTGTTAAGATATCCTTTTGCTTGAACCATCCACTCAAAACCATTTTTGATAACTATGCGACCACCTGTGTCGTTATTGTTGGCTTTTAATACTTTTGTGATATCGTCTATGCTTAGGTTGTAGCGTACAAGACTGTTGCTGTTGATGGTGACCTGATATGTTGGCACAAATCCACCAATAGTAGCCACTTCACTCACGCCATCTACACCCATTAGAGCATATTTGTAGTAGTAGTCTTGTAGCGACCTTAGCTCTGCTAAAGATTTTGTTTTTGAGGTGAGTGCATACTCATAGACCCACCCGACACCAGAAGCATCTGCTCCAAGTGAGACCTCCATAGAGTCTGGTAGTTGGCTAGATATAGCAGCTAACTGCTCTAGCACTCTAGCTCTACCCCAGTAAAGATCAGTTCCCTCTTTAAATATGATATATATAAGAGCATTCTCGTAGGTAGAGAACCCCCTAACGGTCTCTATGTTTGCTATAGATAAAAATTGTGAGACTAGTGGGTATGTGCCTTGATCTTCCACAATTTCTGGACTTTGACCCTTCCAGTTTACCTGCACTATAACTTGGGCAGGGGAGAGGTCTGGTAGAGCATCTAGCGGTGTATTTTTCATAGACCATATAGAGCCCAGTATAACAAAAAGTGTTGTAAGCAGAACCAAAAAACGGTTCGATATGCTAAAAGCTATAATTTTCTCAATCATAATCTATCTCCTCGCCCTAGTGGTTGGCATGTGGATTTGAGCCACTCTTCATAGCACCACCACCAAAATCACTGCCATACAGCCCATCTATCTGAGCATCAGAATCTAACATAAATAGAGCTCCACGCACAACTGTATCTGTAGCCTTAAGACCACTTATCACCTCAAAATAGTCTCTATTTAGTGGCTTAGCCTCTACAATCACAGGCTCATATACACCCTCAAAATCAGTTGCTAAAAATGCATACCATCTACCATTTTTGCGCATAAGAGCTGTTCTTGGGATGAGTATTCGCTCTTTGATCTTACCTGAAGCCTCCAGCTTTACATACATCCCAACTTTTAAGAGCTCATCTATATTTTTAGCCTTTAAGCGTAAAATTGCAACCGCATCTGTCTGCTTTAGGTGAGGATATAAAAGCACTTTAGTTGCATCAAATGCTCTATCTATGCCTGTAACCTTAAAGCTAAAGCTATCAAAAGTATCAATCAGCTCTATATCATCTTGATAGACTCTAGCCTCTACCCATACACTACTAAGATCTACTATGCTAAACAGTATTTTTTTAGAGTCAAATGAGGAGCCTCTGTTGATCGACTTTGTAAAGAGCCAACCTGATGATGGAGCATAGATTGTAGTTAGCGTGTTAGCTCTTTTGAGACGCTTAATATCTCTGATCTCTTGAGCACTTACACCTAGAAGTTTGAGTTTTAACTTTGCACTTTTAACCATCTGAGTAGCTGAGCGTTTTTGATCAAATAGTAGAGCATTTAGATACTCCTCTTTGGCTTGATAGACTTCAGGTGAGTAGATCTGAGCTAACCTATCTCCTTTTTTTATCTTCATATAGAGCGTGTCGGCATAGAGTTTCTCAACAAATCCACTGAACCGAGGCACAACATCTACAACCTTCTCATCTTCCGCTCTTATATACCCATAATACTCTCTCTTTTTTGAGATCTTGACACTTTTTATCTGTACTGTTTGAAGATTGAAGAGCTGTTTGATCATTTGCGCTCTATCTTGGGTGCTAGCCGCTGTTATGATCAGTGGTGTTAGCAGTGCTATTAGTATCTTTCTCATCTTATCTCTCCTGTAAGGGCTTTTAGTTGAGCCTCTATTTTGTAGTACGAGCTTTTTGCTACTATGAGCTGTTCATCAAGAGTTAGCTTCTGTTTTAGTAGGTCTATATAGACAAATAGATCAGAACCGCTACTGATTTTACTACTACTTAGATCAAACATATGCTCTAGTTGAGGTAGGGAGTCTTGATCTAAAATATTGACGATGCTGTACGCTTCAAGTAGCCTTTTATGTAGTACGGCAAGGGTGCTCTCTAGCTTAAGATAGAGATCTTGTGCCTGTAAAGATGCCTCCGATGCTCTATGTGTAGCTATCTCTTTTAGACTCTGTTCGCTTCCATATATCGGGAGTGATGTGCCTATGTTAAAGCTCACATAATCATCAAATCCATCTCTGTATGTGTAGCTAAGCTTTACAAAGGGATCAGCATCCATATTGGCCGTCTGATACGCTACTTGTGCCTTTGTGAGAGCACTTTTTTTAAGCTTTAACTGATAAGCTTTATTGTTTTGCAGCACTTTTTTGTAGCTTTGTAGGCTATCTGGTTTTCTGATTTTAGATGACATGTCGATACGCTCTACATCTAAAGCTGTAAGATATCGCAATGATGCTTTTAGATTGTCGATGAGTGAGCTAGTACGCTCTAGCCTAATCTTGATCTGAGATAGCGTAAGCTCTGCGGACATAAGACCCATGTGAGAACCACTTCTTGTGGATGTGTAAGAGCTATGTAGCTCTATATTTTGCTCAATAACCCTTCTGTACTCTTGAAGGATACGAAAAGTCTCTTCTGCCTCATATAGCTCAAGCGCACCCACTCTAACACTTCTAGCAAGCTCAACTTTTGCACTCTCTAAAGAGCTATAGATAGACGCTTTTTTAGCCTTTGCAACATCTGTTGACGCATCTCTTTTACCAAACCAAAAGAGTTTCTGTTTAAAGCTTAATGAAGCTGTTTGCATCGGCTCTTTAGAGCGGTATAGTGGATCATCAAGCAGTATGTCGTTCACACTAAAGCTAAGTTCAGGATTTGTGAAGTATCGACTCATTTTTATCGACTCATCAGCACTTTTTAGGCGCTCTTTTATAACTTTTAGTGTTGTGTGTGAAGCTAGCGACTTGTCTACTAGTTCATCTATAGTGACGGCTTGCAGTGAAGCGACACAGATCAGTAGCATCGATAATATATATTTGCTCATAGTTGTTCTCCTGAGCAAATTTTACTTAAAAAGTGTGTAGTGTTTGTGCAGACCTATAAGCTAATGGAACCCTCTAGAGAGAATGAATAAAATACAGCATCAGCCCTAATATCAAGTGCAATCTCTTCTCTCATCCCTAAGCTCTGGAGCTTGGGGAGGCAATCAACTCACATTTGCATCTTTCACAACCGAGCGGTTGTGATCTATAAGCACTTCTATATCATTGATACTCTCTACATTGATGATGAGATGTAGTCTCTCATAGGTGTTGTTAGTATCTAGTGAGGTTATGATACCTTCGCTATATTTACGATACCAATCAAGCCCATATATATCAACTCCACTCATGCTATAGTCACTCTCTTTCCAACCAGCAAGCATATAGGTTCCACTGTTTGCAAACTCTAGCTTTATGAGTATTGCACCTATCTCTTGTTTTTTGACATTTATGTAAGTTGCTGAAAAGCCTAGACTATTTTGATGAATATTTACCTCGCGTTGGATAAACTCACCGCACTCTATTTCAGCACCATTTTGTAACTGTTCTTCGCGAAGATAGCACTCTGCAAAGCTTACTGTTAGATTCTCGTTTTTCTTGTAAATTCCACAATCTGCTATCACCTTTTTGTTGACATAGTGCATAATAGAGTTACAATCATAATCTGTATCTGTTTTTTTGTGTAAGATTTGTGCTCAGCATAATGGTAGCAGGCTTAAGCTTAAAGAGTCTGATTTGGTATAAATACTCGATCATGAGACTTATCTAAATATTCAATAGGGCTTAATTTATCTAAAGTTGAGTGAGGTCTATAATTATTATAGTCATAAACCCATTCTTGCACCCCAAGGGTATCTCCTCCCTACGGTCAGGGCAGTTCTAAGTTGGTGATCTAGGCTGAATGAATTTAAGCTCAATCGAGTGAATATAACACCATTGTTCAAGTTTATGAGAGATAAACTAGGAACCATTATCAACTCTAATGGATTTTGGTTTACCTCTAAATTCAACAGCTCTAGCAAGTGCCTTTAATTCAAATTTCCATCTATAATATGTTCAAACATATCTTATCCAAATTAAAATCTAATGAATATAATCTTTCAATAACTCCATACACCAGTAGGTTATGCACTACGCTGAAATTATTAATTCCAGATATTAAAGCAAAAGCAATATGTAAATAGTCTAATCTTTCACGATAAGAAGGTGTTCTAATTATTTGTAAGATAATGAAGTCATATAATATTTCTCTTTCATTTAAAATTCTAATTTTGTCATCAACAACTTCTTCATGATTTGTAGCGGAAGTAGAAAATATTTTTAAAATCTCTGAATTTATATCATAAAAATATTTTTTGTAACTTTCCCTTGCCGGTGAAGTAGAGTAAGTATTATTTCTATTAACATTATAAACAATAAGTTTTCCATTTTTGCCTACAAAATGTTGCTTAATATTTGTATTTCGTTTTGTCATTCATATGTCTAATTCCAGCAATTTTCAATCACCTCTATATCAAAATATTTATCTAGTACTTACACTCTTCTCTTCACTGTCTAGATGGCACGAGACCTCTTTTTGCAAAACTTTACCGATAAAGGCGTTGAGGCTCACTCCAGCTTTTAGTGCTTCGTGGTAGATTTTTTTGTGAAGAGATGGGTCTATGCGTATATTGAAAACACCTTTGTAGGTTTTTTGCGGCTCTCTTTGGAGCATTTTGCAAGTCTCTATGTACTCGTCTACTACTCTGTGAAAGTTTGTTTCTAAGTCATCTGCTGTTGTTGCTTCAAAAGTAACTAAGTCATCAATCATCTCTAGTTTGCCAAAAAAGCATCTATCTTCATGAGAATACTCAACACTTCCTATATATCCGTTGTACTCAATAGTACTAGCCACCACACACCTCCTTAATTTTTTCTCTTATCTGTTTGATGATATAAACTTTCAATATGTCAGAAGGATGTGGTTTGTGAAGGTTAATCAAGAGGTCTCTCTCCTTATGGTAAAACTTCACTGCCGAGCCACTGCCTTCAACTTTTACAAAACCGCAAGAGAACAGAAGAGTTGCCAACTCACTAAAAGTCAAATCTCTTTTGATAGGTGTTTGTAAAAACTTTTTTAATAGTTTATCTTTTTTACTCATGACATATGATACCATTTTATAGTTACAAAATCAAGTTGTTGCTTTTAGAAGTTACACTCTTTTATCTGTTAGCTATCAAAGCTCGTCGTAGATATTTTTATAAAGCAAAAGAGCTACTTTTTGAACAATACGACTTAAAACAGAAAATCAAATTTCACAGCAAACAAAAAACAAGCCAAGAGGATAAAAAGGGCTTAAGGCTACTAATAGGAGGCTATAATCGCGCTCATGATGCAGAACATGTTTGATTTGGTATAAATTTCTGATCACGAGACCTGTGAAGTACTCTTTGACAACTCATAAACCTTCTGTTTTAACTCTTGGGCGGTTGTGTTGGCATCTAGTGGTTTGCCAAATGTTACTAGTATCTCTCTTTTTATTCCAGTTCTGCTTGTTTTTTTGAACTCTTTTGATGCTCTTGAGAAGCTAGAGCCCCACAAGCCTTTTAGATAAAATGGAACTATAGGGTGATCTGAGCCTCTGATAGATAGCTCATACCCTCTTGCAAACTCACCAAGTTCTCCATTGTAGCTTATGTGACCCTCAGGAAACAGCACAACAACTTCACCACGATCTAGCCTCTGTTTTATCGAAGATATGGCATTTCTACTAGAGCCTGATGCTATCGGTATGGCTTTGAAGAGTTTGAAAAACCAGCGCACATACCATAGCTCATAATAGTCTTTGTGCATCACAAATGTGATAGCCCGTGGCAATACTAGCTGAAGAACTAGCCAGTCTATCCAGCTTACATGATTGCCAAGCAGTAGCACACCACCTTGTTGAGGCAGATTCTCTAACCCCTTGACTCTAAATTTATACCTACTTTTTAAGATAGGAACTGTTAGTAGGCTTGTAAAAAAGTGTGGTAGTTTAATGATAGCATAGAGCGAGCCCACTAGAGTGATAGCAGAAGCTATGAAAAACATCTGCATGGTTGAGAGACCTATCTGAACTAGTACTATTGAGAAGAGTAGAAATAGCACCATGGAGATATTTTGTATAAAGTTGTTGCCAGCAAGAACTCTACCCATCTGCTCTGGATGTGCTAAAAACTGTATGGATGCATTTAGAGGCACTATAAGCAGAGCTCCAAAAAAGCCAAACATAAGTGAACTAAGCGCCATGGTCACCGCACCTTCAGATATGCTAAAAAACACCAAAGAGATAAAAAGTCCAACCGCACCTACAGGCACAACACCAAGATCTATGTGATACTTTGACCTTGAAGATGCAACAAGTGAGCCTATGACCAGCCCTATAGCACTAGCTGCCAAGATCGCTTGTATAATTATCGCATTATCATCACCACTCATAGCCTTGTAGTGAGCAGGAAATGTGGCTATAACTAGTTGTGATATACCCCAAAATAGACTTAGTCCCACTATGCTTAACCAGATATTTTTATCATTTAAGAGAATTTTCATGTTTGCTTTTAGATAGGTGAGTTTGAGATATTTTTTAAAGCTAAAACTATCTGTAGTGGGTGATGGCTTATAGACTGGTAGCCTGTAAGCTAGATATGCCTCAAGCGCACTTAGCAGAACAAGTATCCAGCCAATTGGAGCTATGCTACGCAGTATCTCATCTGGTGAGTGCAGGTGAGCATAAGAGAGCTCAAAAAGTACAGAGAAGAGTAGAGAGCTAAGTAAGATCGCAACTATAGTTACTGCTTGTACAACCCCATTGGCAGAGCCTAGTTTTTCAGCGCCTACTATTTTTTTGATAAGTCCATATTTAGCAGGTGAGTAGATAGCACTCTGGATTGCAAGTAGTAGAGTCATCCCAAAAGCTACAAAAAACCATCCGTTGTAGTAGCTTAGAGTGATGAGAAGCGTTATACCAACAGCACTTAACGCACCAAATCTAACAATAACTGTTTTGCTAAAGCGGTCGTTTAGGTATCCAGATGGTGAAAAGAGTAGTATAAATGGTAGCAAGATTAGAGCATTGATAAGAGCACTTAGGACGATAAGTAGATCGCCATCAAAACTCTTAATGAGAACATTTTGTATGGTGATTTTGTGTGCTAGATCAACCGTGGCGTTTAAAAAAAGTATAAATACAAAGGGTAGAAAAGCTCTATTTTTAAATAGCTCTCTCACTAACTACTCCAGTATTCTAGGTAGAGTGATGCCCTCTTGACCTTGATATTTGCCTTTTTTATCAAGATAGCTAGTCTCACACGGCTCATCACCTTGAAAAAATAGTACTTGTGCTATGCCTTCATCAGCATATATCTTAGCAGGAAGTGGAGTTGTGTTTGATATCTCTATGGTTATGTGTCCTTCAAACTCTGGCTCAAATGGTGTTACATTGACTATGATTCCGCAGCGCGCATAGGTAGACTTGCCAAGACATATGGCTAAAACATCACGAGGTATCTTAAAGTACTCTACAGTTCGAGCAAGTGCAAATGAGTTTGGTGGTACTATGCAGACATCGCCACTAAAATCTACAACATTGGCATCATCAAATCTTTTTGGATCAACAACAGTTGAGTTTAGATTGGTAAAGATCTTAAATTCGTTACTTACTCTGATATCATATCCATAAGAGCTAAGCCCATAGCTTATCACCCCTTTCCCGACTTGATCTTCACAAAAAGGTGTTATCATGTTGTGATTTAATGCTACATCTCTGATCCAGCTATCTGCTTTTAGTCCCATAAGAAGAGTCCTTAAATATTTATATGGTATTATATCGTAAATTAAAAAGCACTTCGGAGTTAACTATGGATACAAAGCAGATCAAATCACTAATGGAACAGTTTGATGAGAGTACGCTCTCTAAGTTGAGTATAACACAAGAGAATTTTACAATCAAACTTGAAAAAGCTACTATTGCACCAGTGGCTACTCCAGTAGCTCAAGCACCAGTGGCTACTCCAGTAGCTCAAGCATCAGCACTCAGCAGTGAGCCCGCTCTACCATCTAGCGCGACTCAAATACTATCACCTATGGTTGGAACTTTTTATGCTGCGCCATCACCAGACTCTCCTCCATTTGTAAAGGCAGGAGACATAGTGAAAAAGGGTCAAGTGATAGCCATACTTGAAGCGATGAAAATTATGAATGAACTTGAAGCAGATTTTGACTTTAAAGTACTAGAGACTTGTGTTAGTGATGGGCAGGCTGTTGAGTATGATATGCCTCTGTATGTGGTTGAGAAGATCTGATGGCAGAGATTAAGCGGATACTGGTCGCAAATCGCGGCGAGATTGCATTAAGAGCTATACGAACTATCAAAGAGATGGGCAAAGAGGCAGTGGCAGTCTACTCAAAAGGTGATAGAGATGCTCACTATCTATCACTAGCTGATGCTGCTATCTGCATAGGAGAGGCTCCTAGTAGCCAGAGCTACTTGAGTATACCAGCTATCATCTCTGCTGCTGAGATAAGTGGGTGTGATGCTATATTTCCAGGATACGGTTTCTTGAGTGAAAACCAACACTTTGTAGAGATCTGTACACATCATGATATCAAGTTTATAGGACCAACTCCAGATGTTATGACGCTTATGTCTGACAAATCAAAAGCTAAAGATGTTATGATCAAGGCGGGTGTACCTGTTGTGCCAGGTAGTGATGGCGCTATTGGTGATATCGATGATGCAAAAAAGCGCGCTTTAGAGGTAGGGTATCCTGTTATACTAAAAGCTGCTCAAGGTGGCGGCGGTCGCGGCATGCGTGTAGTTGAGGAGGAGAGTTATCTTGAAAATGCCTTTTTGGCAGCGGAGTCTGAAGCACTTGGCGCATTTGGTGATGGCACTATCTATATGGAGAAGTTTATACAAAATCCACGCCATATTGAAGTTCAGGTAGTTGCAGATTCACACGGCAATGTACTACATATAGGAGAGAGAGACTGCTCTATGCAGCGTCGTCATCAAAAGCTCATAGAGGAGTCGCCTGCTATCATCTTAACAGAAGATGTAAGAGAGAGGCTTCATAAGTGTGCTGTTGATGCTGCTAAGTTTATCAAGTATGAGGGGGCTGGAACTTTTGAGTTTTTGTTAGATAAAAACTTAGATTTCTACTTTATGGAGATGAACACAAGACTTCAGGTTGAGCATACAGTCTCAGAAGAGGTGAGTGGACTTGATCTTATCGAGATGATGATTAGAGTTGCTCAGGGTGAAGAGTTGCCAGATCAGAGTACTATTGAGCTAAAAGGTCACTCCATAGAGTGTCGTATAACAGCAGAAGATCCAGTTAAATTTTTACCAAGTCCTGGAAAGATCAAAGAGTGGATAGCACCAGGAGGCATAGGTGTACGAATCGATACACATGCACATGCAGGCTACACGGTGCCACCAACATATGACTCTATGATAGGTAAACTGATTGTTTATGGTAAAGATAGAGATCAAGCAGTAGTTAGGATGAGACGCGCACTAAGTGAATTTAGCGTCAAAGGGATACGAACTACTATAGATTTTCATCTAAAGATGATGAGTAATCCAGACTTTATCAACAATAAGTTTGATACAAAATACCTAGAGAACTACAAAGGCTAGATTTATCTATGTTTAGATACAATTTCAGCCTCTAGTATTGAGAGGTGTCCGAGTGGTCGAAGGTGCAGACCTGGAACGTCTGTGTGGAGCAATCCACCGAGGGTTCGAATCCCTTCCTCTCAGCCATACTTCATAAACTTATTTAGAATCCTTTTTAGTTATATATTACCCCAATTTTTATCAAGATAGATAGAGCATGTTTTATATGCAGCTCTACATAACATGGGCTTTAGAGGTTATTTTAAGCGATAACAGGGTATTATAAGCCTTAAAATTTGGATGGATGGTGCAATATATGAGCAATCTGTTAGACAATAGTGAAATTCAAAACATCAACATAGAAGAGAGTTTGCAAAATAGCTATCTTGACTACTCCATGAGCGTTATTATCGGGCGTGCTCTACCAGATGTAAGAGATGGACTTAAGCCTGTTCATAGACGCATACTCTACGCTATGGATAAACTCAATTTATCAGCAGGCGCAAAATATAAAAAGTCAGCGCGTATAGTTGGTGATGTGATAGGTCAATATCATCCACATGGCGATACCGCTGTTTATGATGCGCTTGTTAGAATGGCTCAACCCTTCTCAATGCGCATGATGCTTGTTGATGGTCAAGGAAACTTTGGCTCTATAGATGGCGACAATGCTGCTGCTATGCGTTATACAGAAGCTAGAATGACGCGTTATGCGGGTGAGCTTTTAAAAGATCTTGAGAAAGAGACTGTTAACTTTATAGACAACTATGATGGCACAACACAAGAGCCAGAGGTGCTACCAACTAGAGTACCAAATCTCCTCATCAATGGCTCATCAGGTATAGCTGTGGGTATGGCAACCAATATACCACCACACAATCCCCAAGAGGTTTTAAATGCTCTCATACACCTTGTAGACAATCCAGATGCTACTTTAGGTGATATCATGAGTTTTATCAAAGCACCAGATTTTCCAACAGGTGGAACTATATTTGGTAAAAAAGGGATTTTAGATGCTTATGAGAGTGGTAGAGGACGCATTAAAGTGCGTGCCAAAACTCACATAGAGCAGGGCAAGAAAAAAGAGGTTATTGTCATAGATGAGTTACCATATATGGTTAACAAATCACGCCTCATAGAGAATATAGCAAACCTAGTTAAAGATAAGCATATCGAAGGCATTAGCGAGATCAGGGATGAGTCCGATCGTGAAGGTATTCGTGTGGTCATCGAGCTTAAGCGTGATGCTATGAGTGAAATTGTACTCAATAATCTATTTAAATCTACCAATATGCAGACCACTTTTGGGATCATAATGCTCTCTATATTTAATCAAGAACCTAAGGTTTTTCCACTTATAGACATGCTAGAGCACTTTTTGGCTCATAGAAAAACTGTAATTATCCGTCGTACTATCTTTGATCTTGAGAAAGCAAAAGCTAGAGCACACATATTGGAAGGGCTTAAAAAAGCGCTTGATCACATAGATGCTATCATAAAACTTATACGCGCTAGTAGTGATGTTGAGAGTGCAAAAAGTGCTCTTATAGATGAGTTTAAGTTTAGCTCTATCCAAGCGCAAGCTATCTTAGATATGCGTCTTCAAAAACTCACAGGTCTTGAGCGTGAAAAGATTGAGAGTGAGCTAGCAGAGCTTAAGAAGAGCATAGACTACCTTGAGAGCATACTTAAAAGTGAAGATGTCTTAAACTCTATCATTAAAGATGAGTTATCATTAACACTAGAGCAGTATGACGATGAGAGACGAACGGTTATTGAAGATGATTATGACGATATAGACATAGAAGATCTTATACCAAATGAGCCTATGGTTGTCACCATAACACACAGGGGCTACATCAAGCGTGTTCCACTAACACTTTATGAAAAACAGCACCGTGGAGGCAAGGGTAAGATAGCAGTTACAACCTATGAGGATGACTTTATAGAGAGCTTCTTTACATGTATGACTCATGATACCCTACTGTTTGTGACAAATCGCGGGCAGCTTCATTGGCTCAAAGTCTACCGCATACCAGAGGGTTCACGAACTGCTAAGGGTAAAGCTGTAGTCAATCTGTTGAAATTGCAGCCAGATGAGAAGATCCGTTCTATCATACCAACAACAGACTTTAGTGATGAGAAGTCATTAGTATTTTTTACCCAAAATGGTATAGTAAAACGGACAAACTTGAGTGAGTTCTCTAACATACGAAGCAACGGTGTGCGCGCCATTGTGCTTGATGAAGATGATGCACTCATAACTGCCAAGATTGCAACCATAGATACAAAGTATCTCTTTATATTGACACGATCTGCACAGTGCATAAAGTTTGAGATAGAAAAAACTCGTGATCAAGGGCGTAATACGCGCGGCGTTAGAGGGATAAAATTTAAGATTGAAGATGATCATGTTATAGATGCTAATATCATAGACAATGATGAACAAGAGATCTTAACTGTTAGTGAAAAGGGCATAGGCAAAAGAACAACAGCTGGCGAATATCGTTTGACAAATCGTGGAGGTAGTGGAGTTATAGCAATGAAACTGAATACCAAGACTGGTAAGTTTGTTGTTGGAGCACTTATTGTTGATGAAGATATGGATATGATGGCTCTTACTAAAGAGGGCAAGATGATTCGTGTAGATATGCAAAGTATCTCAAAATCTAGCCGTAATACAAGTGGTGTATATATAGTAAAAGGTGATGATGTAGCTAGTATATCAAGGTGCATTAAAGAGTCAAAATTAGAAGATGATAGTGAGGATGAGTCATTAGTATGAGAGAGTATATAGTTGCAGTAGTAGGCGCTAGTGGCGCTGTTGGTGAAGAGATATTGAGAGTTTTTGAAGAGATTGAGTTCCCTCTTAAGAAGATGGTTTTGCTAGCTAGTAGTAGAAGTGCGGGCAATACTATGAGGTTTAAAGGTAGAGAGATAGAGATTTTAGAGCTAACTCATGATGTCTTTTCTGAGCAGGGAATTGAGATAGCTCTCTTTAGTGCTGGTGGCTCCATCTCTGCAGAGTTTGCACCATCAGCCGTAGACGCTGGAGCAGTGGTGATAGACAATACAAGTCACTTTAGAATGGATGATGATATACCTCTTGTAGTTCCTGAGGTAAACCCAGAAGATATAGCTCTTTATGAGGCTCAAGGCATCATAGCCAATCCAAACTGTTCTACAATTCAGATGGTACAGACTCTTAAGCCACTAGATGAGGCTTTTGATCTAGTGCGTGTTGATGTTAGTACATATCAAGCTACATCAGGAGCAGGCAAAGAGGCGATGAGAGAGCTTGTAGATCAGATGCAAGACTTCTTTGCATTTCAGCTAGATGAGAGCAAAAAAGAGGCATTTGTACACCAGATAGCACTTAATGTCATACCGCAGATAGATAAGTTTACCGATAGCGGCTATACAAAAGAAGAGATCAAGATGGTCAATGAGACAAAGAAGATCTTACATAAAAATGTAGAGGTTAGCGCTACTTGTGTGAGAGTGCCTGTACTGCGCGGTCACTCTGAATCTTTGACACTTACTTTTGATAGCGAAGTGAGCGCAGGTGAGGCTAGAGATATATTAAAAAATGCACCAAACATCATTATACAAGATGCCCCAGATAAATCATACTACCCTATGCCGATAGAGTGTGTTGATCAAAATGAGACATTTGTAGGACGCATACGAGGTGATCTATATCGCAATAATGTGCTTCATCTATGGGTTGTGGCAGACAACTTGCGTGTTGGAGCTGCTACAAATGCAGTGAGAATTGCACAAAAATGGGTGCAGATGCAACAAAGATAACTTTTCTTTGCTAAAATTGCACTTCAGATCAACCATAACAGAAGGAGATAAAATATGTTAGAGAAAATATTTGAGAGCGCACTGTGGCAGACTAGATTTATGGTCATGTTAGCAGTTGTATTTGGTCTTGTTGGCGCATTGATCTTGTTTGTTATTGCAAGTGTAGATATCATAGGCAGTTTTACCGATACTGTAGCTTACTATACAGGAAGCGCAAGTTTTGATGATTTTCATGCTCTTATATTAAGCTCTATCATTGGTGCAGTAGACCTCTATCTTATAGGTGTTGTAATGTTGCTTTTCTCTTTTGGTCTTTATGAGCTGTTTATCTCTGAAATTGACGCTGCAAAAGAGCAAGAGAGCTCAAGTAAGATACTTGCTATAAACTCATTGGACCAGTTAAAAGATAAGATCTCAAAAGTTATCATCATGGTACTTGTTGTTGGGTTTTTTCAAAGAGTTCTTCATACTGACTTTAATGGAGCTTTAGACATGCTCTATTTTGCACTATCTATATGTGCTCTTGCTGTTGGTCTATACTTTTTAGGCAAGGTTGGTAAAAAGTAGATAGAGTTAGAGTTGCCATAGAAAAATTAATTTAAAGGATAAGAATGAGCAAGATTTTTGTAGATGCATGTTTTGGTAAAAAAACACCTTATACTCCAGTTTGGATGATGAGACAAGCTGGAAGATACCTTCCAGAATACATGGCTGTTCGCGCGGAAGCTGGAAACTTTTTAAATCTTTGTCATGACCCTAAAAAAGCTGCTGAAGTAACTATACAGCCACTTGACATAGTTGGTGTTGATGCAGCCATACTTTTTAGCGATATCCTTGTTATCCCTGATGAGATGGGTATGGATCTGTCTTTTGTAAAAGGTGAAGGTCCAAAGTTCAGCGATCCTATCGAAAATGAAGCAGATATAGATAGACTTATAGGTAGCGAAGAGGCTGCAAATAAACTTACTTATGTTTATGAGACTATTGAGCTTTTAAGAGCACAGCTTGATGAGAGAGGTGATGAGATCGCTCTTATCGGTTTTACGGGCGCGCCTTGGACACTTGCAACTTACATGATCGAAGGTCAAGGTACAAAAACATATAACATCTGTAAAAAAATGATGTACTCAAACCCTGAGCTACTTCATAAAATTCTTGCAAAAGTTACAGAAGTTGTAAAACTATACATGGAAAAACAGATTCAAGCGGGTGTAGATGTTGTTCAGATCTTTGACTCTTGGGCAGCAGCTATTGAACCATCACTATATGATGAATTTTCATGGAAATATATGGTTGAGATTGCTGAGTATCTTAAAGAGAAATACCCTCATATCCCTGTGATCATGTTCCCTAAAGGTATCCCGGCATTTTTAGACAAAGTGTATGGAAACTTTGATGTATTTGGTGTTGACTGGTCAACTCCTATGAGTCTTGCAAAAGAGAAACTAGGCAAGAAGTATGTGCTTCAAGGAAACATGGAGCCGTGTCGTCTCTACTCAAAAGAGATGACTACCGAGTCTGTTGAGGACATCCAAGCAGTAATGGGCACAGAGCGTCACATATTTAACTTAGGACATGGCATACTTCCAGATGTTCCTGTTGAGCATGCAAAACACTTTGTTAGTGAGTGTAAAAGAGTTAGTAAAAGATAGAGGAGCGGGTTATGTTAAGAGTTATATTTTTGAGTCTACTTAGTATTTTTATACTTGGCGGCTGCTCTAGCATGTACTATGCTGGCATGGAGAAAGTGGGTGTTCATAAGCGCGATATTATGGTAGATCGTGTAGAGAGCGTGAAGGAGTCTCAAGAGGAGGCTCAAGAGGAGTTCTCATCAGCTCTTGATAGGTTTGGCTCACTTGTAAATATAGGTCAGAGTGACCTTAAAAGTGCCTATGAAGAGTTTAATGATCAGTATGAAGATGCAGCAGATGCGGCTGAAGATGTTAGTAGCAACATAGACAAACTAGAAGATGTGTCGTTAGCGCTTTTTGATGAGTGGGAAGGGGAGCTTTTAGAGTATAAAAATATGAAGCTTAAGCTCTCAAGTCAGAAAAAATTGCGTGATACAAAGAGCAAGTATAACAAAATGATGAAGAGTATGCGCAAGTCTGAAAAGAGCATGAACTCTGTACTGGCAACCTTTTACGACAATGTGCTTACTCTTAAGCACTCTTTAAACGCACAAGCCATAGGAGCACTTAAAAATGAGTTTGGGGTCTTAAAGAGCGATATGTCAACACTCATAAAACAGATGGATAGATCCATACAAGAGTCAAATAAGTTTATAAAAGAGATGAAATAGAGCAAGTGAGTGTTATCTTTGGACCTATAGATTCGCGCCGTTTTGGTAGATCTTTGGGCGTAGATCTATCCGCACTCTCTAAGCAGTGTAATTTAGACTGCATCTACTGTGAACTTGAGCCAAGCAGACCTGTATCTAAGCAGGATTTAGTTGTTGAAGTAGATTTGATTATCTTGGAGCTTAAAGAAGCTCTTTGCAGATATAGTGATATAGATGAGATTACACTAACTGCCAATGGAGAGCCTACGCTCTATCCTGATTTAAATCTTCTCATAGATAGGATCAATCTCATCAAAGGTGACACTAAAACGCTTATATTAACAAACAGCACAACTTTAAATAGTCCAGATGTCTACAACGCCCTACTTAAGCTAGATAGAGTCAAACTCTCACTAGATGCAGTTAGTAAAGAGGTATTTAAGAAGGTAGATCGACCTTTAAATAACATAGAGATATCAAATATCATAGATGCTATTAAGAGATTTGCTCAAGAGTTTAGAGGTGATCTTTTTATGGAGATTTTATTTGTTAAAGATATCAATGATGCTCCAGATGAGATAGCACGCTTAAATCAGGTGCTTCAAAACATACCTTGCAAGCGTATAGATATAGGCACTATAGATCGTCCACCAGCCTACAGAGTGCAGAGAGTAGAGTATGAAGAGCTAGTAAAAATTGCAGAGCAGTTTGATAGTTCACTTGCGATCAATATTGCCACACGAAAACCATCAAAGCAGCTTCAGCAATCCTTTAGCAGTAGAGAGATTGTGCAGACACTGAAACGAAGACCACTAACAGCAGACGACATAGAGATACTCTTTGATGAGCCAAGCCAAGCTAGAGTTCAAGAGCTTATAGCAAAAGAGATTGTAGCAGTAAGCAATAGCACTGGAGTTGCATTTTTTACAGTTGTAAAATCGCTTGACAAATAGAGCTCTTTTAACTACAATAACGCCTTTACATTCCGGATTAGCTCAGCGGTAGAGTAGATGACTGTTAATCATTTGGTCACTGGTTCGAATCCAGTATCCGGAGCCACTTTAACTACTGTATCCACAATCTAAATTGCCAATAATAATCAGATACTTAAACATAGCACCACTTTTAACAACAATTTTCTTATTTTAGCTCTTTTGAGCTAGAGTATATATGTAAGTAGAAATATACTCTTGTAAAGCCTTAATTTAAATTCTTAAATATTATCTGCAAGCAGATCACAAAATCTTTTAAAGTATACTGATATCCAGTAGATAGAAGTATTATAAAATATAATTTATACCATTACAAACT
>Ga0256834_1000092_pt1 | contig 60584 bp, 41 predicted proteins | sample 4281140metaG_FD_190536 | JGI IMG/M metagenome (GOLD analysis project Ga0256834, IMG submission 190536) | Hydrothermal vent microbial communities from East Pacific Rise, Pacific Ocean - 4281-140 | ecosystem: Environmental > Aquatic > Marine > Hydrothermal vents | place: Pacific Ocean: East...
AGAACCTGCTGAGTTAACAGGCACTAATGGATATACACAACCCGTTGAAAATGCAATAATGTTTGCATTCTTAAATCGTTCGGCAATTAGACCAGGCAAATAGGAATTCATTGCCCAGGTAAGCGATTCGTTACCTTCGGTGCCAAATTTTTGACCTGCCAGATAAAATACATGGGTGGCATTTGGCAGGGATTTTAGAAAATCCTGATCCATTAAATCTCCTTTAATGGTTGAAATGCCATGCTGTTCAAGGTAACCTTGTTGTTCGGGCGAGCTAAACCGGGCAACACCTGTTACTTTATTACTGCCTCCTGCTGTATCAATTGCTTTTTTAAGCATTCTGGCCATAGAAACCCCCATTTTACCAGCTACTCCTAAAAAGAGAAAATCTCCTTTTAAGCTGCTAATATCTTTTATAAGTTCCTCCGAAGGGGTTGATAACAGCTCTTCAAGTTCAATTTCATTCTTAATTTGCATATTCTTTATTCATTTATCGTTATCGAAACTGTTGTTAAAAACAGATGGTATTTTAAAACTGTCTGTTTCAAATTCATAAGCTCCGATGTTACTTTTTGTACTATCTTTACTATTTGCCTCCTTGCTAATATCTATACCATAAAGTGTGTAAAAGGACTGAAATATATTTTCCACACCCAAGCCTGAACCTATTGCCGCGCTTAATGGTTGCAAGCTAAAATCATTTATATCAACGTTGGTAAACTTTGGGTCTTTTTCAACAGGGTTAGTGCCATAGCTGCCGGTTTCCCAAAAAAGATTATGGCTAACCTCTATATTTTCAGCAGGTGTATTGGCAAGCATTAAACTTGCCGTGCTAATTTTACTAAAGATGTTATTATAGACAGAAAAATTAAATTGGTCTCGCCAGGGCTCTGAAATACCCGTTTTCATATTGTGTAAGGTATTATTAATAATATAGGTTTTCGTTCCTTCTTTTTCAGGAATAATCCCTGCTCCTTCTATATTGTAAATCAGGTTACCGATAATCCAGATACTATCTGTTTCTTCAATACGAATACCTTTACGGCAATCATATATTCTATTAAAAATTATCCAAACCCGGCTTGGTGCACCATCGCTGCCAACTACAATCGGGCTAACATCTCCGGTTTCGACCGGAATTAAATAACCGTGCAGTTTGTTTTGCGAAATAATAACGTCAGATGCGTACTTTAGATCAATGCCATTTTCTTTATCTCCATGAAAATCGTTACGCCCAATGTAAAGGTGGTCTGGGCCGGGTTTGCATTGATGGCATGCCTGTATGCCATCTCCTCCATTATTATAAATGTGATTATCAAGTACCCATATCCGTTTACCTCCGGCACTGGCCTGAACACCATGCACGTCTTTGTCATCAGACATTACATTGTCATGAATTTCATTATGATAGATAACAATATGCTCGCCTGTGGCAGAAACCGTTGGGTTTTTAGCACCACCCACTCCTACCGGATTATGCACCTCGCAATGCCTAAAAGCTCCGTATTTTGAACTCTCTGCAAACCTGATTAGCGATTTATTGTAAAAATCAAGGTTTTCTACAATAAAATACTGCCCAACTAATTTAAAAGTTGAGTTGGCAACTACAGGCCGGTTGACATTGGAAACCCCTCGAATAAAAACAGGTTTTTCTACCGTGCCATTCATTGTATAGGTTCCGCTTATTGCAGTATAAGGGCCACCTCTAATTTCTACCACACTTCCGGCATTTAATTCCAGCGGTATCGTTAATCGCGGCCTTTCAGCACTACCCAAAGGGTTGTTGGCATCGGTGGCCTTTGCATGGGTATTATCAACATAATGGGTATAAAAGGAAGCTGCCCCATATACTGATTCAACGGTTTCATTAATCCCAAACTCGGGTGCCGGAATGCCAATGGGGGGAATATATTTATGTTCGACTTGTGCTATAGAGCTGCTTATTTCTGTAACTTTATTGTTACAGCTAAGACAGAATAGTAAACCTGTATAAACTATATGAAGTATTAGTACTCTCATAACTAATTACTTTTGGGTATCGCTTTTACAAGCAAATGGTTTTTAAAACTAATGTTGAGTTTTTCGTTGCCCTTGATGCTTCCCAATTCAACATTATGTTCATAGTCAATTATATCATACGCTTTATCTTCTAAGCCTCTAAACTCAATCTCCCCATTCCATTCGGTTGCGTAAAGTGCATAATGCAGTATGCCGTCTTTAAGAATGGCGTGTGTTTCGGGAAAATCGTACCCAATGTCGTATAAGTTTAGGTACTCCCCTTTGCTAAGGGTATTTTCATTATAGATTCGCAGCCATTTGGTAAATAGCTCTTTTCGTTCGGGCGATAGGTAGCCAGGATATTTTGCCCTTAAAAAATCAGCATTATCTTCCTTACGGCTTACGAACATAGTTCCGGGTATTCCTCCAACACCTATCATTGACGGGAAATTTTCCGGGGAATATCGCCTCTCAATATGATCGCCATAAAATGCTGCGGACGACCCCATTAATGCTTTTATGGTTTTCCCTCTATGCCTGATTTGCCAGGTAGTATTAAAATCTGACGATACGGGCTGATTATAATAAGGCATTTTGTAAAAAGAGGGAAACATGCCGCAAGGGCATACTTCCAGGATGGCATCCGGTTTAAGCTTCACGGTTTCTTCATATAAAATTTTATATAGTTCAGGAAGTGCCTCTACGGATTCCTCGGGGTATTTATGCTGATGCTCTTTGGCGTAGCACTTACCTACTGAGTTGATTAGCTCCTGATCAACTTTAAAACCATCATAGCCCCACTCTCCTATAAATTTTTTAGCCATTTGCCTGTAATAATCCTGTACACCTTTTACTGCCGGACATAAAAACGGGGTGTATTGTTTGCCCATAAATTTATACCCTTCTGTTTTTCCTTCTTTATTTAATAATAACCACTCGGGGTGCTCAGCAGCCAGCTTTTCACCTGCTACATGGGTTGTAATCCAAATCTTTATTTTTAGCCCGTTATCGTGGAACCTCTTCACAAAGTTTTTCATTCCTTCGTCTCCTAAAGGGAAGGTGTCATCACGAGGGATATAGTCTCCATTATAATAAAACCAACCGGCATCTACTGTGGCCACCTTAAACCCAAAATCCTTGATAACGGGTATTATTTCGAACATTTGTTCCTGCGTAAAATCAGGCCCAAACCCCCAACCACACCAGACAGGTTCGTACACATCGGCAGGGGGCTTAGGCATTTCAAAACCATTTCGAGCCATTATTTTCGAATAGGTTCTGAGGCCATTATAAAAATCGCCACCGTGTACTGCCATTACCACCGGTATGGTTTTATAGGTATCCTTAAACTCCATATTACCCCTATCGTATTGCATGCTGATTTCAAAAGTCTTGCGGTCATTCACTTTGGCCGGTAGCGATATCAACGTAGGTTTATCTCTCAGGCTGCCAATTAAAAGACCCGACTCTTTATTCCACACATCAAGAACAGGCAAGCCTCCACCCACCTCGCCCTTATCAAATTGAGCCCCCTGGTAATTTTCGAAAGAAAAATTTTTAGTTACAGGCAATATCCAATCCGGCCTTTCTTTGTAAGCTCCCCCCTGCAAAATCCAAAAATTATGTGATAGCTTAGTGCTATCTGTAAGGCTGGCATTTAGGGTAAAATGGTTATTAATTTCGCTGTTTATTATAAGACCGGCCGTTGAATTAGTATTGCGATAGGTTATATTGAGTATGATGGCTTCGGGAAAATCTTCGTATAAATCGAAATTCATTTGTTTTTCGATTTGTGAATTTAACGACCCGTTTGCACTGGCAATTACAGTTAACCGTTTGCCTTTACCATAATTCGTATCAATATCAGCATATTTTATTTGGGTATTGTCAACAATAAATTGATTTACTTTTTTCCCATTTACAATAATATAATGGGGTGTGTTCCCCGGTTGAATTATTGACAGTTCCCCCCTGGAGGTCTTTCTAAAAACATTTATTCTGGTTGCACTGTCAACTTCCAGTTTTATGTAATTATTTTTTAATACAATGGCTAAATCTGATGTTTTAGTATGTGTGCATGAAAAAAATAAGAGTATAGAAAATGGCAAGCTTAATAACCATCGTACATACATATTTATTATTTTCATCAGTTTATAATTTATTTTCAACGGTCAAATGAAGCTTTTGTACAGACAATCATTCTTTTGTGTGTAAATAATTTAGTATGCCGGTTTCATAACTTTAGATTTTGCAATAGCTTATTCAGAACAGGTATAAACCGTACCTTGAAGCATATTGCGGGTAATTGATAATTTATCCATTTCAATATCTGCCACAAGCAAATCTGCACTTTTACCCACTTCAATTGACCCTGTTCCAGGTTGTATATCAGTATTTTCGTAAATTCCTAACAATTTGGCCGGATTGGTACTAAACATAACAGAAGTTTGAATTAAAGCCTCGTGAAATGATAAAGCCTTGTGCATTCGATGCCATGTGCCCGATATGGAACGGGTGAGCCAGGAAAGGACATTGGCATAACCCACATCTGATTTTAATACACTGCCAAATAATGTATTTTCAGAGCCTAACACTTGTAAAAATTGTTTGTTTTTACTTACAGCTCCTTTTAGTCCAAGCAACTCAAACCGCTCTAAATTAGGCAAGCCATTGGCAAACATAGAGTCGGTAATCATTATTACCCGCTCATGTCCTTTTCTTGCAATTATATCTCGTACATAAGAGGGATCAACATGGTAGCCATCGCAAATAATTTCTAAATACACGGCATCCGAACGAAGTATAACTTCTACGGCACCTCCCATACGAAAGCTTTTGCTATTGCTTCGGCTTGGCCCGTTTAAAAAATGAATGGCTAAATTTAATCCGGCATCTACTGCCTCTAAAAATTCATCACCAAAAGCCGCACTGTGGCCTCCGGCTACAACAATCCCTTTTTTTATTAATTCTTCTGTAAGTTCACAGCCTTTTTTGCCATGCTCAGGCGGCACATTTACTATTTTTAACAGGTTTCCCGAGGCCTCCTGAAGGACATCAATAATTTTCTGGTTTGGCTCGCAAAAATATTTTGGGTTTTGAGCCCCTGCATAAACAGGGTCTTTTAAAAATGAGCCTTCTAAATTAATACCATACACCAGTTTTTTGTACTTCGGGTGGTCATACAAAAAACTTTTAATATACCCTAACGTAACACAAAGTTTGTCCAAAGGAGCAGCCATAGTGGTTAAAAGCACTCTGGTTGCCCCCATGTTTATATAAAAATCAAGTGTAGCTTTAAGTCCATTTTTATATACCTGTTCCGAGGCGTCAAACGAATCTGTTTTTTCCTGATACATACCAAAAGAGGCATCGAAACCTGCCGAACCATGGTTGTGAATATCAATAAACCCGGGCAGTACGTATTTGCCTTCTGCCTTTATAATGGTTGTAGCCGAATCGGGCTGGATAGATTGATTAATTTCGGAAATAACGCCCTTTTCAACCAGTAAATCAGCTTCGTAAACCTTGCTGCAACCAATAATTGATGCTCCTTTTATAAGTACTTTTTCCATCGTGCTACTTACCTATTTGAATTACTAACCAGCCGAAAATTACGAGAGCTGCAACAAATAACCAGGCTAATAAAAAGCCACTCCAATCTTCTTTGTACCGTTGCTTAAAATTAACCCATCGCGAAGCTTTTAGCCAGCCTGGTAAATCCACCAAAATCAGAGCCATTCCTTTGCTTCCTGCTTCTCTTTCTTCTTCGCTGCCTTCCATATCATCCGTAGAAATTGTGTTTAGCTTTATAAAAAACCTGTCAATATTTTCGGCAGGCTCGGGTGTGGTAAACTTGCTAACCACAATTAGTGCTAAAAACCCGGCTAACATAGCCCAACCAAAAGGGGCAGGTTGCCATTTATAAATTAGCATAAGTGCACCCTGGTCTAGGTAATTTAGCATATAATACGTAATAAAAGCAAAACTTACCGAAGCCAGAGCTCCCTGGCGGTTTGCTCCTTTCCAAAGCATTCCCCCAAAAATCATAATACCCATAAAGGCTGCAATGGATTCGGTAAATAAGAAAGCCGACAATACATTTTTGATGGTCATGGCAAAGCCTACACTTAGCAGAGTTAATAAAAGCCCCGCCAGTCTTCCGGTTTTAACAGAGTTCTCGTCTGTAATGTCCGGTTTAAAATAGGGTTTATAAATATCCTTTACAAATAATGCCCCCAGATTAACCATAAAATTTGAACAGGAAGACATGTTTGCGGCAAGCAGGCAGGCTATCATTAAACCTACCAGCCCGGGAGCCAGCAGTGTACGCGTGGCATAACCAAATGCATGTTCGGGGTCGTCCAATACAACACCTTTGTGAATAACCAGTGCAGCTACAATTAACCCGGTTAAAGCCCAGCCCAGTGTTACAAAACGTTTTACAAAATTGCCATAGGTTTGCCCAACCCTACAGGCACGCTCAGTATTACCTGTTGCAAATAATGACATTGAGTGCGGTTGCGCAGTAATACCTATTATGCCGTTGAGTGCCAGCATGGAGAGTGTAAAACCCCCTAACCCTAAATCTGCACTAAATAAGGAGAAAAAATTATCCGGAAGTTTCTCTCTCATGGCTGCAAAACCTCCCACCTCGGTTAAGCCACTGGGAATTAGCATAAAAGAAAGAATAATAATTAACAAGCCCTGTACAAATTCGGTATGTGCCGCAGCTACCAGGCCTCCAAAATAACTATATACAATAAAAGCTATGGTCATTAAAACCACTACCATATTGGAAGAAACAGCTCCATCGGTAGCTACCGATATTACTTTAGCGGCTCCTTGTAGCATGGCACCCATTATAAACACAAAAAAGGCAATGGCAAATATGGTGTAAACCAATCGTACGGTTTTACCATAGCGGTCACCTACCATTTCGGCTACGGTAGTGCGGTCGCTTCTTCTGTACCAGGGGGCAATAAGCCAGTAAAACGGGGTGATCAGCAGGTTTTTCCATTGATACCAAATAGTGGCAAACCCTCCATGAAACGATGCCCCTGCCTGAGCCACGGGCATTTCGGCATGGGTACCAGTACCAAAGGCCTGCCCCATCATTGTCCACCATTTAAAAGACCGGCCTCCCCTAAAGTATTGATCACTGGTTTTTGTTCGCCTGGCAACCCAAAGCCCATAGGCGGTAATACCTAAAAAATAAACGATAAGTACAGTAAGATCGAGTGTTGACATTTGTAAACTTGTAATTAAATTAATAAACTTGTAAATACAAGTTATTCAAATTCAAAGGTTAATCTTTTTTTTAGAAAGTGCAATAAAAGATGTAGTTAAAAAACCTGTAAAGAATTTTATTATTCCTTACAGGTTTCTATTTTAGCAAAATTCTTAAGATGTTCTAATACGCAATTACAACGAAAAAGCACATCTGAAATAATATTATCAACCAAGGTAATGCTTGCTTATATAGCAATAAGCAGAATTATTTCAACATTAGTTTCTACCTATAAGGGTAGAGGAAAGATTGTATTAACGCTTTATAAAATCAATAACACATGAGTACTAAAAAAGAGCGCCACAAGTACTGGCAAAAAAATATATACTATCTTATTATACTATTAACCGTATGGTTTATTTGCTCCTTCGGGTTCGGTGTTCTTTGGGTAGATGAGCTAAACAGCATTAAAATGGGCGGATTCAAACTAGGATTTTGGTTTGCCCAACAAGGAGCAATTTATTCGTTTGTAATAATCATATTTATTTATGTGTATTTGATGAATAAACTAGATAACAAGTACAATACTAACCAACAAGATAAGCAATAAAATAGTATGGATATTCAAATTTGGACGTATATAATCGTTGGGTTATCATTTTCGTTATACATAGGTATTGCACTATGGAGCAAGGCCGGTAGCACAAAAGAATTTTATGTGGCAGGTGGAGGTGTATCGCCACTTGCCAATGGTATGGCTACTGCTGCCGACTGGATGTCAGCAGCTTCTTTTATTTCAATGGCCGGCCTTATTTCTTTTATGGGATACGATGGTGCCGTTTACTTAATGGGCTGGACAGGCGGCTATGTATTACTTGCGCTTATGCTTGCCCCATACCTGAGAAAGTTTGGAAAATTTACGGTTCCTGATTTTATTGGTGATCGTTATTATTCCAATATAGCACGTAGTGTTGGGGTTGTGTGTGCTTTAATAGTTTCGTTTACGTATGTTGCCGGGCAAATGCGCGGAGTGGGAGTTGTTTTTGCCCGTTTTTTGGAAGTACCTGTAAATACAGGTGTAATTATAGGAATGATTATCGTGTTTTTTTATGCTGTTTTAGGCGGCATGAAAGGCATTACCTATACCCAGGTAGCCCAGTATTGTGTGCTGATATTTGCGTATATGGTACCTGCCATTTTTATTTCCATTCAGCTAACCGGTGAGTGGCTTCCTCAAATAGGATTTGGCAGCGAACTGGCAGATGGCTCCGGCACCTACTTGCTTGACAAATTAGATGGTTTACATGAGGAGCTTGGTTTTGCAGCTTACACCTTAGGGTCTAAATCTACCCTTGATATGTTTGCCATTACCCTTGCTCTTATGGTAGGCACGGCAGGGTTGCCTCATGTAATTGTCCGCTTTTTTACCGTACCGCATGTGCGCGATGCAAGGATGTCAGCCGGGTATGCACTGGTATTAATTGCTATCCTTTATACCACGGCTCCTGCCATTGCTGCTTTTGCACGAACCAATTTAATTGAAACCGTTTCTAATGCTGAGTATTCCACAGTTCCCGATTGGTTTAAAAACTGGGAGTCAACGGGGCTAATATCGTTTACAGATAAAAATGCAGATGGCAAAATTCAGTATGTAGCCGATCCGGCTCAAAACGAATTAATTATTGACAGGGACATAATAGTTTTAGCCAACCCTGAAATTGCTCATTTGCCCAACTGGGTAATAGCTCTGGTAGCAGCCGGTGGGTTGGCTGCCGCCCTTTCTACTGCCGCAGGGTTGTTGCTGGTTATTTCTACCAGTATATCTCACGATTTAATAAAAAAGCAGATAAAGCCTGATATTTCGGACAAAGGCGAGCTTATGTGGGCAAGAATAGGTGCCGGATTAGCTGTAATTGTTGCCGGCTATTTTGGTATTAATCCGCCCGGTTTTGTGGCTGCCACCGTTGCCCTGGCTTTTGGCCTGGCTGCAGCATCGTTTTTCCCTGCCATAGTTTTGGGCATATTCGATAAACGAATGAATAAAGAAGGTGCAGTAGCAGGCATGGTTATTGGCACCTTACTAATGCTGTTTTATATGGTTAAATTTAAGCTTCAGGGCTTTGGTGGGGGAACGGAAGACGAGTGGTGGTTTGGTATTTCTCCTGAAGGGTTTGGAACAGTAGCTATGCTTGTTAATTTTGTAACATCAATTACTATTTCAAGGTTTACACCTCCGCCACCGGCAAACGTACAGGCTATTGTTGATTCCATAAGAGAGCCGGGAGATTAAGAAATTTTATCAATCATTACTATCAATTACTATTGCAGCAAGCTTAAATAATAATACTTGTACCGTATTATTGCTTTAGATTTATCATATAGTTGGATTCCAAAAGGGTTTTGGTTTTTTTGAATAATGACAAAAAAATGATCTCAAAAATAATTGAGCACCTGCTGCACTATATAAGCCTTAGTTCTGATGAAATCACTGCCATCAGCGAATCTATTCCAATACAAAGTTTTAGCAAAGGAAGCATTTTATTAAAAGAAGGAGAGGTTTCAAAACATGCATATTTTAATATTAAGGGGTGCGTACGACTTTACTATTTAATTGACGGGGAAGAAAAAACCACTTTTTTCTATACCGAAAACCAATTTATAACTTCGATTAAAAGTTTTACCAATAGAGTGCCTGCACACCACTTTTTAGAGTGCGTTGAAGATTGTACTCTAGGAGTATTATCCTACGAAGCAGAAATATATTTACTTAAAAAATTCCCTAAATTCGAATACCTGTCTCGTATTTTACTAGAAGAAGAACTGGGTCATTATCAGGATATGCTATCAACTTATATTACTACCAAACCCGAGGATAGGTATAAAAAGCTATTAAAGTTAAATCCTCAGTTATTGCAAAGAATTCCACAATATCAACTTGCTACTTTCTTAGGGGTAACCCCCGAATCATTAAGCAGGATTCGGAAAAGAATAATTCAGTAAGAATCCATTTCTTACCTTTAGTCAATGAAATATAAACATTAGACAGATAGTTTTGGTACTTTAAATTAAACTCGCATTAATTATGAGTTATCAAAAATTCAGCATGACTTTAGGCTTCCTTATCTGGCTGGTGGCAACATTGCTCTTCAGGTTTTATGGAGCAGATTTCTTTTTAACAGAGGATGCCATGGTGATGGGTACATTTTATTTTGGCATTATTCCTTTGTTATACTTATTAGTTAATTGGATGTTTAAAAAATACCGATTATCCAAAACAGATAGAATACGGAGTGTAGTTTTAATGATACTTCCTGGGATGGCCTTAGACACCTTATGTATTAAATATTATTGGGTAGTATTTCCGGCTTTTTCGCAAGAAACAGCCGTAACATTAGGTTCCTGGGTAATTTGGGTTAATTTTATTATTTTAATAATTGGACTGCTTTCAAAAGAAAAAGGGGAATGACGGCAAACAATTAGAGGCTAATGCCTTCTAAAACTTACACCTCCCTCAATATTTTAGCAGAAAAAAAGTAACTATCTGATTAATTTTCAGATACTTGAACATATAGCCTTTCTGTTTGTATACTACTAACCTGAGTTCGGGATAATAGTTAAACATGTTAAAACCAGAACTCAAACAAGAGGAGAAAACAGAAGCGGCCTCCCCTACTGAATTACCCTTCTTTTGAAGGAAATCGCTGGTTCCAACTCTCAAGAAAGCAGAATTGGTAAAGAGGATTATTTTGAAACAACTATCCTTTTTGAGATTCTTTTGTCACTTAATACTATACCTATATAATAAATCCCATTGGGATAATTTCTAAAGTCCAAAACAAAGCTCTGTTTACTATTTTTATTAGTTTTAATAAAAATAGTTTTCCCGTAAGCATTATATATCTTAATGAATTTTACCTGCTTAAATGATGCACCTACATTGAGATATACCTTCTCATTTGTTGGATTTGGATATATGGCAATTGTATTATCGCCTTCTCTTTTGTTGATTCCTGTAATTAAAGGAGCGTCCAAAAGAGATATAGCTTCTTCTGGAGTTAATGCGTAATCATATATTAATACTTCATCAATTAAACCATTATAATTAAAGTCATTATTATCATCAGCTAGCATTCTTCCCATAAGAAAATCATAGGAAGTACTTTTAATGCCTCCCTCCAACTTGGTAGAACTATCCAGTTTCCCATTGATATATAAAAGGACATAAGTTCTGTCATAGGATGCCACAATATGGTAGAACTGACCATTTTTCAACTCATCGCTACTATCCACATCTTTAATTGATAGTGAAGTGTTGAGTGTCCATCTCACTTTTCCCGAATTTATAGAAAGCTTCCACCTATTTTGCCAACTACCATGAGATAGAATAAAAGACTCATTACCAATTGATAAATTATCAGGCCTAATCCAGCAGCTAACTGTTATAGCATCAGAAAAGTTTAATGTGTTATCATTATCTACTTTGATAAAATCGTTTTGTCCATCAAAAAGATAAGCATTATTAGCATTTCCATCTAAATCTTCGGTTGCAGTAGCTCCAAACACTTGCCCATGCAGGTTATTCCCACTATAATCATCAGCATTCCCAGAAAAGGAATAATAAGCAATGAGGCTACCTGTATTAGGTATTGAATAGTCTTTAACAAGAAACTTTAATTTCCCCTCAACTGTTCCACCCATCCCGTCTTCTACTAGTACGCTCACTTTATATATCCCTTCTGCAGATGGACTTTCCCATATTACTTTATCACCCTCACCCGCAATAGTCCCATCACTTACAGACCAGTTATAAAGCAAATTATCACCGTCTATATCTTCTGCTACACAAGAAATTTCAACCTCTTCTTGCGGATTAATATTATTTATAGCTGAAAACATATCTATGATGATGGGTGCAGAATTAATATGATCCACTGCTTCAATACTTATAGACTTACTAGTTTTATTAAGTTGCTCGTCTGATACAGTGACAACTATTTGATAATTTCCAATAGCAGGTGCAGTCCACGAAATCGTTTCGGTTACTTCTGTAAGTTGCTCTCCATTTACAGTCCAGCTATAGGATAAAACTTCTCCTTCTTTATCGGTAGCTGTTGCATAAATAGTAGCTACATCCCCAATTTCGAGTAATGGATTAGTAACAGCTAAGCTTTTTATTCTTGGAGGGCTATTATAAGTTTGGCTCGTTTGCATATAATCTACCACAATATCATTGATAAGAAACTTATTAAGGTCATAACTAACAGTTCCTCCGGAAGGAACTACAACCAGTTCAACTGCTTTATCTGCACCAATATCAAAATTGGTGTCTCCAGTTACATCCTGAGCTATAAAAGTTTCTGTTAATGCATCATACAAGTCCACTGGGGCTGATCCAACATCTATAATTACTGTTTTAATGCTAGAATAAGGGTTGTAATACAAAAAAGTGGGATAAGCATCTTCCTTATAAAAATCGGTTTTTAACAGATCGAGCTGGAGTATTTTTTCCACATTCGTAGTTTTAATAATGCCACCAAAAATACCTACAGATGATGAGCCATAGAGGGCAAGGTTTGTATTTGCCCAGCCTGCAGCTACTGCATCACCCGTAGAAAATGGCCCCAGGTTCCCATTCATTTTTTCCCTTAAACCCTCATAGCCAATATATCCATTAGGGTCATGCATATTTGACCAATTGGAAGCATCTTGTTGTTCAGCAGGTAAAAACCCTGGATAAAACAAACGTGATGCATTGGCTAAGTTGAGCATCCATTTACCTATGGCTCGGGCAAAACGCTTATCGTACCTAACCATAGGCACAAGCGCACCGGCATGCTGAAAGCCATTCATTAAAAAAGCATAATCATTGCCCTGATCGTTGGCTTCACCAATAAGGCCGAAAGCTTCCACTCCATTCCAATTTCCAATAATTGCACCCCAACCTCTTAATTCTCCCCTATCAAATGTCCAATTTAGCATCTTTTCAATATCATAAGATGTGCCAATTTGAGCATTCATTTTGGCAGCCACATATATACCGTAGGGTAATTGAAGTTCATACGAAGGATTTGAACTAAGATTGTTTAAAAACTCCATGCTCCATTCCGCCCCTTTTAAATAGCTGGAGTCTCCTGTTTCGATATAAGCGTTATACAATAGCCAGGCTATGCCTCCGGCAGCTTCGGGTTCTTTTACACCAGTAGTCAAAGGTGTCATAGTTGCCAGATTCCAGGCCCGATAGTTCATAAATGGCACTTCCCAGGGCGTATCAGTTCCTCCCATGGTTTTTACGGCTGTTAACCATTGGTTGGCAACAGATGTAAACTGAAAATCAGCATCGCCTATGCCCGGGTATAAATCATTGAGCTGATAAAAATAGATATTGGGCATAATGTCGTACCACCAATCATTCCCACTATTTCCATTATAATTATTGAGATAGACGTTCTCTTCGGCTCTTTTATTAAAAAAATCCTGTGCCATCAGCACCCAGTTTATGTTGTTTTGGTCACCTTTATCTACTCCGGCAAGCGTAGCTCCTATTAGCGAAGGAAGCACATTAATGGCTTCTCCGCTTTTAGCAAAAAATGTGCCTACATAGGAGTCTAACCCAAAATTTTTATTTTGAGGATAATTGACTCCTTCATCACTCATAAAAACAAGTGGCAGGTAATCTCCAGTTTTATCAATATCAAATACCAGGCTATCATACCCTATTGTTACACGCTCCCAATTTCGCATAAAATAGGGCGAAGGGGTGTTGGGCATTTGTTCAATACGATTTATGGTAACTTGATTTACCTGCGCATTAACAAACCCATTAAACAAAAGTATAAATGCCAGTAAGGATTTTTTCATACTAAAAATAAATGTAGATTTCTTGTTATAAGAAGACTTAAACAATTTTTAGAAAGTTTAAAGCTTTCTGAAAATTAACTACATAAAAAAGACGATAGGATAAACCTACCGCCCTTTTAACCAAGCAATAATCAATCTAATTAACTATATTATTTTTCATCATCATAAATACTTTTTACCTGCGGCCCTGTAAGAACCGTATTATAAATTCTTAGCTCATCCATTGAGCCATTAAAATAGCCTCCCCACGCTTCAGGGATAATTTGATCATTGTCATAATTATCAGGCGTATCGGCATATTTACTTGAACCTACCCCAATAGCAAGGTTATGACCTGTTACATTAACCAAATCACCAGGAAGCGAGGCTACCCTATTTGTTTCAAAACCATCAATATAAAACACCATTTCACCACCACCAAAACTTACGGCAAGGTGATACCATTGGCCAGTATTTAAAACAGGGTCAGTATCTTTATCATAAATACCCTCAGATGAAGCAGCAGTAAAAAAGGCTTTATTGGCTGACTGTAACTGAAACTTATACCCATTCCAAGAATGTAACCCTAAAAAACGATTACTTTCTCTTATTTCTGCTGCATTTACCCATAATGCAATTGTTATTTGAGCTGGGTTAATTGCTGCATTATAAGGCACTTCAACCCATGCTCCGCTATTAAACGAGATAGCTTTACCTGCATTGCCATTACGGTCTTCTGCCCATACAGGATCTCCTGCACCCCAATTTGTACGACCTGTATTAAATGTGCCATCAAAACCATTACCCGAAGCGTCAGCAGCCGAAGTGCCACTACCCTCATTGAATTTCCAGTAACCCACAAGCGTGGCGGGGTCAATAGCTGCGATTTTCTTTGTTTCATAAAGATCCATAGCTGCTTGTAATGCTGTAACTGTGTTATCAACGGCAGTTTGATCTGATGTTTTAGAAGCTACTACAACTTTTGCATCGCCAATTACTTTCTGTAGCTCTACTTTAGAACCAATCTCATAATCACCCACATCGGCACCTTCTGAAGTTGTAGAAATAAGGGTTTCAGCTTCGGAAATTTTAGCATTTAATGCTGCAAAATCTGCTGGTTCTACTACTGGTACAGGATCATCTTTACAACCACTTATCAAGGCCATACTTGCTATGGCAACAAAAAGCAGTAATGAACCAACTTTTGTAAATTTTAACTTTCTCATAATTTTAAAGGTTTGTTTATACATAAATTATTAATTTGAAATTGCATTATTTGTGTCCACTTCACTTTGAGGAATAGGGAAATACCTGTGAGTGGCATAGTTGAAATTAGTATCGGATAGTGCTGCCTCCGCTGTAGTTGTACCATACCTCATCAGGTCGTAAAACCGATGAAATTCAAAGCCCAGCTCTACTCTGCGCTCATGCCGGATAGCTGTTCTTAAAGTACTCTGATTTGTACTGATTACATCGGGTAATAAACCAGCTGGAATTGCTCCAAAACCGGGTAGGGTTTCATCAAACATGTAGCTTTCGCGTGCTCTCTTTCTTACTTCATTTAATGGAATTAAGGCTTCTGCACCACTCCCAAGCTCATTAAGTGCTTCTGCTTTAATTAAAAGTACTTCGGCATAGCGCATAAACGTGTAGTTTAAATCTCCATCTCCTTTAGTTCCAGTGCCTATTTCGGATAATGGTTGAATATGCTTTTTCTGTAAATAGCCGGTTTCCGGAGACCAAGCCGGGTCAAAATCTTCACCATTAATCCATTTTTGGTTTTCTCTTCCAACCGTATAATCCAGCCGTGGGTCAATAACTCCTCCTCCAGTTACTTCAAACTCATCAACAAAATTTTGGGTAGGTGCATTAAAGAAATAGCCATTTTCAACTTGTGGTGAAAACCACTGGTTTAAATTACTACCCAAAAAAGGAACCTGGCCTGTTAAATGCTGAATTTCAAATATGGATTCAACATTATTTTCATATGAAAACTCGAAATTATTTCTATGAAGAGGCATAAGCGAGTACCCTGATTGCTCCAGGCTCGTAATTGCATCTAAACAAGGTTGCCATTTTTCCTGAAACAAAAGAGCTTTGGCAAGCAATCCCAAAGCGGCACCTTTGGTTGCCCTACCCGTTTCAGAACTTTTATACGAAACAGGCAATACCTGCGAAGCTTCCGTTAGGTCTTGTTCTATCTGTAAGTAAATGTCGGCAACAGACGATACCGGAACATGTAAATCATCGGATGAAAATGCAGGTTGTGTTTTTAAAGGAATTTCTCCAAAAATATTTACCATATGAAAATAGAAGTAAGCCCTTAAAAATTTGGCTTCGCCAACTATTCGCTGCTTTAACCCATTATCCATTTCTATATCAGGCACATAGTAAATTACTTTGTTAGCTCGTGTAATGCCTTCGTAATAATGTTTCCAAATCGACTCTATAAATCCATTATCCGGATTAATGGTAAACTCATCAATAAATCCCATATCGCTTTGGTCACCAGGATTTCCGCCTTTTTTAGCATCATCAGATGCCACATCTCCAAATACCCATAAATTGTTATTAATATTTTTAAACGCAGTAATTTCATAAGTTGCGTTAATTGCAAATACAGCATGCTCTTTAGTTTGATAAAAAGAGCTATTGCTATATACACCCTGCAATTCTGTATCCAGAAAATCTTTGCACCCTGTGCCGATAACAGTTAAAAATAGAACTGTACAAAGGGTTGTTATTTTAAAATTTATCTTTTTCATAATTTAAAATGTTACCTGTAATCCTAAATTAAAAGAAACTGCCGTTGGGTATGTTCCCCACTCTATACCGGCTGCTTTATCCCCTTCAGCAGTTGAATTATCGCTGGTGGTCATTTCCGGGTCAAGCCCTGGATATTTTGTAAGCGTAAACAGATTGTTTGCCAAAAAGTAAACCCTGCACTTTTGTAAGAACAACCTATCCAACAAGTTTTTAGGTAACTGATAGCCAATTTGAAGGGTTTTTAATCTGGTATAAGAACCATCTTCTAAAAACCGGGTAGAAGGTTTTGTATTATTGGGTTTGGCTTTCCACGATGGTCTAGGTTGTGTATTACTGCTACCTTCCCCTGTCCATCGTTCATCATAATACCTTTTTGTAAGGTTAAACGGCCTGTAAAATCCTTCGATATCTGTGGCAACCTGATAATAAATTTGCTGGCCATAGGCACCCTGCACAAAAACGGTAAAATCAAAATTTTTATAATTTATCCCCAGGTTTGCTCCCAGTATCATATCAGGGATGGACTTACCTACAAAAGTTCTGTCGTTTGCATCTATAATACCATCACCATTTTGGTCTTTATATTTTATATCTCCCGGTTGAATTTGGCTACTGCTTCCCTGAATAGCGTGGGTAATAATATCGGTTGAGTTCTGGAAGATTCCTTCCATTTCGTAGAGGTAAAATGAGCCAATAGGCTGTCCTTGCACGGTTCTAGTAGCCCAAACACCATTATCAATTCGGGCATTTTGATACACACCATCAAGTTCCAGCACCTCATTTTTTATCGTGGCTACATTGGCACTAATCGAGTAATTCAGATTATCAGATATTTGCCCATTATGCTCTAATTCAAACTCAATACCTGTGTTTAGCACTTTCCCATCATTTACCCAAGACGGAGTTGCATATCCTGCCGAAGAAGGATTTGTATTAATCATCAACTGATCTCTTGTTACTTTTCGGTAATAATCCAGTGCCACTATTAGCTTGCCCGAATAAATACTTATATCTGCACCTATATCCAATTGGGTACTTGTTTCCCATTTTATATCGGCATTACCCAATGCAGTAGTTGTATATCCCCCTTGTGCAATGTCTCCTAATGGGTATTCAAAACCGGGGTTAATTTTTTCTAAATAGGCAAAATTGTCGATGGCTTGATTTCCATTAGCTCCATAACCAATCCTTAATTTTAATTGATCTATCATATTGCTATTAGCAAGAAATGCTTCCTTATCAATTCTCCAACCTAGTGATACCGAAGAAAATGTACCCCATCTGTTTTCCTCTACAAACCGGGTAGAGCCATCCCTTCGTATAATACCTGTTAATAAGTATTTTCCTTTAAAATCGTAATTAACTCTGGCAAAATAAGAAAGCAGCCTGTACTCCCAAATAGCTTCAGAAGTACTTATGATTCCTTGTCCGTTTCCCAGGTTAATTAGGTTTAAATTCTGATCTGCAAAATCCCTTTCGGTGGTTACAGTAGATTCACTGTTAACTGCTATGGCTTCTGCTCCTATAATTGAAGAAATAGTATGACTGCCAAATTCGTAATCGAAGTTAATCAGGTTAGTCCACGACCAATTAAAGTTTGACCCGTTATATACCGATAATGAATTGGGGTTATTAATCCTGTCATTGGTTCCCCATGTTTTATTAAATCTCCTGCGCTTATAATTATTATTGTCTATTCCAAATTTTGTACTAAAACTAAGGTTTTTAGCAAAATCGATTTTGGCATTAATATCTCCTAAAATCTGAACATCTTTATTTACATTATAGGTATTATTGGCAAGGCCTACGGGGCTATACCCATCTCCAAAAAACTCCGGGTTATTAGGTAAATCAACAAATTCACCATTTTTATCGTAAATTGGTATGGCCGGTGACCTAAAAAAAGCATATCTGATAACACTACCTCCATTGCCTCCAAATCCATCACCGGAGCTGCCAATAATGTTGGTGGTGGATTGTGCCACATTTAGGTTTACTCCAATATTAAACCATTCTTTTGCTTGTGTACTTACACTTACTTTACCTGTTAATCGCTGATAATCACTTCCAATTATTATTCCTTCCTGTCCAAAATAACTACCGGAGATACTATAATTGGTTTTTTCGTTTCCTCCACTGACCCCCAGGTAATAATTTTGAAGTATCGCCTTTCTAAAAATTTCATCCAGATGACTTATATCAGGCAATGTATCTGCCATAGCTTCGGTTATTTTATTCCTCTGCAATGCAAGAGGAACACCCACATTATCGTAATCGGCAGCTTCGTTATATACTTCTATGTATTCGTCTTTATTGGTCATTGGAGTTAAACGCCCAACCTGTTGAATACCAACACTTGAGTTGAAAGTGATTTGAGTTCCGCCTGAACGGGAACCTTTTTTTGTGGTGATTAGTACCACACCATTATTAGCCCTTGACCCATAAATAGCTGCTGAAGCCGCATCTTTTAATACACTAATTGATTCAATATCAGCGGTAGAAAGGTAATTCATAGCGTTTTCGGTGGGTACACCATCAACAATGTAAAGTGGTGCGTTTCCACTGTTTATTGAGCCTACGCCCCTTATCCTTACTGCTACGCCAGCACCAGGTGCCCCTGTAGTTTGTGTAACATTTACTCCCGCAGCCAATCCTTGCATAGCTTGTGTAACACCCGGTGTTGGAATCCTGATTAAATCTTCGGGCTTAACAGAAGCCACTGCACCCGTTACATCCGCTTTTTTCTGTACCCCATAACCTGTAACTATAATTTCATCCAGAATCTCTACATCGGCTTCCATAGATACATTAATTGAGGTTTGGCTACCTACTAAAATTTCAATCGCTTTATAGCCTACATACGAGAATATAAGAACATCAGAACTGCTTACATTACTTAATGTATAAGCCCCATCCATATCGGTAACTGTACCGTTTTGGGTTCCTTTAATTTGAATAGTAACCCCCGGCAATGTGGTGCCGTCTTCCGAATCTGATACTGTGCCAGAAATGGTTGTACCTTGTCCATACGTCTGAGAAAAACTGCCAATAAGCAAACATGCGATGGAAATACACTGTAAAATTTTAGATTTCATCTGTTTATAATTTATTATTATCGGGCATATTTCTAACTAATACTTTCATAAATAAAAGGCTGTTTTTCCATTAATAACTGCCTCGCCTTCCCGGTATTCTACAGTACTTCCTGCCGGAATTACTATAATGAGCCGGGCTTCATCACCAGAAATGGTGAACTTACCTTCTGTTTCAATATTTTCAGAAACAGTTGTTCCTGTCAGTACATCAAACAGGTCTATGCTTTCATCTTTTTTGTTATGATAAATAATTTCCTTATTGCCTGGATAAGGGTTATAGTATAAAAACATGGGGTAATTATGTTCTGCATAAAAATCAGTTGCCTGACAGTTTAGTTTAAGAATTTGCTCTACATTGGTTTCTTCTATAATTGCCCCGAAAATCCCTACATGAGCCGAGCCATAAATACTAAACATAGACTGTTCTGGTTGACTAACCACCCAATTAGGGCCGTCTCCCAAGGCTACAGGGCTTACTCCTTTAAGGCTTTCTTTATTGTATGCATCAGTTTTTTTAACGCCTTCATATGCAATTACATTTTTGGTTATTTTCTTAAGTTCTGGCAGCCACTGGTTTTCATCAGGAATTTCATACGGATAACATAAGCGTGTGGCATTTGCAGTGTTCAGCGTCCATTTGCCTATTGTTTTGGCAAGTTGAGGATCGTATTTAACTAAAGGAACAAGTGGCCAGGCCATATCAAACGTGTTCATTAAAAAGCCGTACCCTCCTTCGTGGGTTAAACTTCCCTGCATTCCATGTATATCATATTCTCCCCATCTTTCACTCAAAATCCCCCATCCTGTTCTGCCATCCTCTGCTACACATCCATCATACGTCCAATCTAAAATTTTCATTACATCATAGCTGGTTCCCTGTTCCGCATTCATCCTTGCTGCTGTTAAGGCTCCAAAAGGCATTAGCACTTCATAAAACCTACTTTCTTTTTGGCTTAGTAGTGCTTCAAGAGCCGATTTCGCCCCATTTAGGTATTTTTCATCCCCAAATTTTTTGTAGGCGGCATATAACACATACGCATGTCCTGCGGCTGCATCTTGCTGGTATGGAATTTGGTTTCTTTTTCCTTCCATTACTGCATAATCAAAATAGGAGTAATCATAATTTCCAGCCAATACTGAATCTGCTTTATAAAATTGTTCTGCAATTGTTCTTTGTATTTGGTCTGCACCATCTACCTCAGGGAATAATTCACAAACCGCATAATAAAGTACGTTAGGAAAAACATCGTACCACCAATCGCGCCCGTAACCGCCTCCAAGCATTGCAATACCGGGGTTGGTATTGTTCATTATTATGTTCCACCCATTATCAGAATTAAAATAGTTCTGCACCATTTTAACATAATTATAGCCATCCTGATTAGTCTTATCTATTCCTACCAGCCCTGCACCCATTATTGCGCCCAACGAAGCAAGTGCCTCGTGAAATTCGCCATTATTAATACCAGACCCCTGGCGTAAATCACCAATTACAGTAAATAACCCAAATGTGTTTTGCTCTATATTTCTGTGGGCACTATCAATCCAAATTAAAGGCAGATACTCACCTTTGGCATTATGATTAAATACATAGCGGTCAAAGTTGATTGCCTTTTCTTTCCAATCCAGCATTTTATAGGGCGTGGGCTGATTGGGCATCCCTTCTACCCGCTTAATTGCAACCTGTGTAACTGTTACAGGTTCAGGCTTATTACAACTAGCAATGGCTGAAATAATGATTAATAATAGTGTAGTATATCTGTTCATATTATTTTATGCGCTTTCTAATACAGGTTCATCTTTAGGGCCAGGTATTTTTTTAATTTCCTTTTGCTGGTTTGCTTCCTTAGTTATATGCTTGGCCACGGGTATAGAAATTAATTGCAAGGCAGCTATAATTAGTATAGAATATTTTAGGGAGAAATCAATGGATACATAATTTGATAAGATAAGGAATAGTATCAATCCTAAAAATCTGCCTACAAACAAGCCAAATTCGTGATTAAAAATATAGGCAAATTCGCTTCTCTTTTCTTTTTTTACCAGAATATCAATTACTTTCATTTGAATAGGAAAATAAGCGATGTCGTGCAGAGGTCTGAATAGCACCAGGCATAGCACGAATATCATTACACCTGTAGCTGAAAATAGCATAGCATTAGCAAAAGAGCCTATAAAAAAGATAAACAGACCTACTGTAAAAATGGCAATCCTGTGTTTGGGCTTGCTTACCCTGCCAAGTATATAAAGGGCAATAGCAGTTACAATTCCGCTAATACTTTGAATTACTCCTAATGAATTTTCATCTCCCAGTAATCGCATCACCAATATAGCTGGTGCCGTTACCAAAAAGCCCTGTGCCAGCCCTTTTAAACCAGACAGAAATAACATTTTATTCCAGAGCTTGTCGAATTTAAAATACACGAATTTTTTTTGTGTAGGGTTAGTAAATTTCCCTTTATGGATAATTAAACTTGATAACACCGTAATAATAAGTACGCAATAAGTAACTATACGGTAGGCAGAAGCTATATCACCGTTTTTAAACCAGTCAAAACTTTGATAAGAAACCAAAAACGAGCCAACGGCAAAAGGAACAATGATAGACGTGGTGGTAAAAAAGAAGGTTTCAAGGCCATAGTAGTAATTTCTATTATCATCTTTGGTAGTGATAAGTGCTAGAAAATCACGATTTGCCCAAAAGAAACCAAACGAACTGCCCATAATTAATCCGGCAAATGCCACACCGAATAAATCCATATTATCAAGCGACATCATTACCAACATAGAAATACCGCTTAATATCATACCAAAACTATACAGGTTGGATATATTGAATTTGTTAAGCAAAAAACCATTGATTAAAAATGTAAAAGGGATACCAACATATAAAAACATTTGGTAAGTAGCTACCAAGTTGGGATCGTTTGAGCTACGCATAATGTATGCACTTACAAAAATATCTACAACGGGTAGTACAAAAGCATACACCATATTGGTAACTAGCAATACCCGCATGTTGCGAGGCATACTTAAAAAGAAGTTGTACTCGATCAATGGCTTTTTTAAAATGTTTAAAATTGCTTTCATATTATTTGTTTAGCTTTCCTGCTTATTGGTTAGTGTTTCCAGTATTTGTTTAATTGAGAAAGTTGCCCCACAAATAACTTCATCTGATGCACCATAATAAATGGTAATGGTATCTCCATTTACTATATGCCCGTTTGTAAAAACAACATTGCCAAAAAAGCCTGTTTTTTCATAGTCCATAATGGGCTCCATAATAGGTTCTTCTGATCTGGCAATAACCTTTGAAGGGTCTTGCAGGTCGAATAATAATGCGCCCAAACAGTAACGATTTTCACTATTGGCTCCGTGGTATATTTCGAGCCAGCCTTTGGGTGTTTTAATAGGTGATGCCCCGGCTCCGATTCTGGCACTGTCCCATTTGCCTGGCCTAGTTACGGCAATACATATATGGTTTCCCCAATGCACTAAATCTTCCGATTCGGCCAGCCAAATATAATTCCCTCCTAAATCAGGGCTACTGGGTCGGTGCAGGGCATAATATTTACCATTAATTTTTTCTTCAAACAGGGCACAATCTTTATTATGGGGCGAAAATATCATCCCTTTTCTGTTATACTCTTTCCAGTTATTGGTTTGAATGTACCCTACTCCCACCCCTGTGCCTGATACCTTGGTATAGGTTAAATGGAACCCATCTTCGAAGGCTGCAACCCTGCAATCCTCAATACCATACGCTTCGGATTTGCCTTCTCCATATATAGGCGGAAATTCATTTTCTTCTTTAAAGTCAACACCATTAAGGCTGCTTACCAGCCTTAAATGCGACATAGTTGTTAAAAAATAATCTTCTTTATATTTAATAACCCTGGGATCGGAAAAGTCAAAATCAGGATCGTTTTTATCAAACGATATAATTTTTATACCCTTGCCATCCTCCAAAACAGGGAAACTAACTTTGCCTTCCTTTTGTACAGGGCGTTCTGCAACCCTAAGCAATAACCAAATTTTGCCTTTATATATAAAAACACCTGGATTTAGAAGACACTCTATCACCAAGCCCTCATTGCTTGGCTTAATGTCTTTTGGAGACATTATTGGGTTTTCTTTAAATCTTTTGGCAATATCCATTAAGGTGCAATTTGGCTTTGTGTTTTATTAGCTCAATAGTAAACATCCAAAGTTTTTGTGTAAATCAAGTGCTCTATAGTACCAAATTGGTTACTAATATAACTATGGTAATAAGGTGTACACATTGGTACTATTGGTATCAATGTGTGTTTTGGCTACAATATGCTGTCCTGACAAGGACTCACATCCTTTTCCAGTAGTTTCGTGATATCGCTTATCACATTTTCCAGCTCTTCGGCAGCCCTTAATATCCTTTTGTTAACATCGTCCTTTTCGTCATTACTGATAGCATCTATATGTAATAACTTGGCTAATCCTAATAATCGTGCAAGCGGGGCTCTTACTTTATGTGAATTTGAAAAGGCATATCCATCCAGTTTATTATGTAGGGTATGAATGGTTTTAGCTCGCTCTATAGCTGAACCTTTAAGCGATTTCAAAAGCCTGTTCATATTTTCATTTGTGTTTTCTAGTTCTTTTATTTTGTTTAGCAGGCAATTCATGTATTCCTTAAGAAGCAAAACATCGGGGCTTTGCAAAAATCTCTTAGTCTCATCGCCATTATATTTACTATTGTTTTTCCTTGAAATCTGCATTGGTAAACTAATTACTAACAACTGTCACGCAAAAATTTACAAAACCTGCTCAAAACACAGATTCTCCCCAACCTGCCCTAAAATTGGAGCCAAGAAAAGCCTTTTACGTAAAATCGCTTAAACTACTCTTGTAATATCCAAAACTTGCCTGCTATTTAAGTACTCTATAGTACCAAATGTGTTGCCAATACAGCTATGGTAATAAGGTGTACACATTGGCACTATTGGTATCGTATTCATTTAAAGGAATACGGTTACTTAGTAAAATAATATTTTAATGTATAATGGAAGATTTTTTTAGACTGGGAGCACAAGTATTTATCGAACCCGGACAGGATAAAGAAAGGGTAGAAAAATGGTTTGGCTTATTGGCAGAACATGGTATGTCAACTTCCAGAATCAGGTTATTTGAAGATCATATTAGAGAGGAAGGTCAATGGAATTATGAATTATATGATTTTGCTTTTGATATGGCAGCCAAATACAATATTAAGTTACTGGTTACACTTTTCCCGTCAGACAACTCTGTGGGCGGTTTTAAATTTCCACGAGATGAGAAACACCTGAATGAAATTGCTGACTATATTAAAAATGTAGTCAGGCATTTTAAGAACCACCCTGCAATGGATTGTTGGGTTTTGCAAAATGAACCGGGAGTGGAAGAACGAACCAAAGCAGGTTTGGCAGAAGAAAAGTATAAGGCGTGGCTATCTGATAAGAAAAAAAACAGTGCACCTGCCCAAGAGTATATTAGCTGGGAATTATTTTTTAGAGATTATACAACCTGGTATTTAAAATGGATTGGAGAACAAATTAAACTATATGATACCCAAAACCTTACCCATATAAATAACCACCAATTATTCAATAACCTGTCGCAATACGATTTTAATAATTGGATGCCGTTTTTGTCAACACTGGGAGTTTCTATTCATGCCTCCTGGCATTTAAGGGCTTTTGATAGGAAACAATATACTATGGCAATAGCGGCACATTGCGACATAATAAGGCAGGCAAGCCTGCCAAAGCCATTTTGGGTAACAGAACTGCAAGGAGGAAATAATATTTTTAGTGGGTTTGAACCTATGAGTGTATATGCTAAAGACATTGCCCAATGGGTTTGGACGAGTGTAATATGCGGAGCAGAAAGGGTGATTTTTTGGACACTTAACCCACGAGGCAAAGGGCACGAAACCGGTGAGTGGGGTATGATAACCTACCAGGATGAGCCTACTGAACGGCTATTAATGTCGAAAAAAATTGCAGATGTAATAAATGAAAACAAGCATTTTTTTAAGAAAGCACGGCCATTAGAACCGGCCGTAACCTTACTTTATTCCATCGAATCTATGTTAACACTTGAAAAAGTAATGTCAAACGAATTTGATGACGGGTATAAAGGCAGGAAACAAGGCGCACATATTTTATCATTACTGGCCTATTACGAAACTTTATTAGAACTGGGAGTTCCTTGCGAGATTAAGGATATTAATGAATTTAAATGGGCAGAGGTTTCTTTAGGGCATACTGTAATTTTAGCAAATGTAGTATCTGTATTTTCGGGTATGACAGATGAAATTTGCACATTTGTTGAAAACGGCAACAAATTAATTATGACCGGAATGACCGGTTTTTTTGATGAAAATATGCAAAACGTATATCAACAAAAATCTCCATTTAAGGAATTAACAGGAGCCGATTTAGCGGGGTTTGAGTTTGTTGGCGAATACGGTGAAATTGAAATAGATGGCTTTAAGCTGCCTGTTCACATGTTAAAAGGAGGGTTGAAAAATTATACAGGAAAAATTATTAGTAAATGCAAAGAAAAAGTAACGGGTGTAAGAAATACGTATGGCAATGGCACAGTAACCTGGATACCCTCTTTAATTGGCTTAGGTAGCTGGCAAAATAGTAATGAGGCATTGGCCGACTTTTTACAAAACGAGCTTAGCAAAAGCTTTGACTGCCTTCCGTTCCTATTCGAAAAACATTTACCTAAGGTAATAATGAAAGTTCTTGAATTTGAAAAGGAGTATGTTTCTATGATTATTAATACCAATAATTGTGCAGTTGAGGTGCCATTATGTGTGCATACCAATAATAACCCGGTGGTTATTTTTGGAGAACCGGAGCAAATAGGAAATAAAATTATTGTAAATTCAGGCGATACAGTAATTATTAAGTGGGGTTAATATGAGGCTAAAAGATGTAAATATTAGTATGCTAATATCTTTACTACATGCATTAAGGACATATTGCCTTACACCTAAATCCATCTTTATAGGGTTTTTACTTCTTTTTCTCCTTATAACTTCAGCAGATACACATGCACAATATTGGAAATTAAAGAAAATTGACAACAATCAGGGGCTGTCAAATAGTGCTGTTACATCTATTTTTTTAGATAGCAAACAATATATGTGGTTTGGAACCTGGGATGGCCTAAACCGGTACGATGGCAAGCATGTATCTGTTTTTAAGCCCGATGGCTCTGTAAAAACAAGTATTGGCAATAATATTATCCGTGAAATATTCGAGGATAAAAATAATAACATGTGGGTAGTTACCGATAAAAACATCAACCAATACAAGCGTGATACCGAACAGTTTCAGGTGTTTTTAAATTCTGATGATTATTCACCGGGTAAAGAGCGTATCATTAGAAGCAGCATAAGCAGAGACTCAATACTTTGGTGTAGCATTTATGACGTTGGAGTTGCTTATTACTCAGAACAAAACAATGTGTTTGAGCAAATTAAAAGTACTAAAAACATTGATTCATTTTTAAAAAGAATAATTGGCATTAAGGCTTTTTCGAAACAGCGGCTTGCTTTATTAACCGAAACAGGCAACCTTGTTACCCTTATAAAAGAAGATGAGTGGACTCCCGTTAGAATAGATTCGTTAGCAGCAATTTTTGATGTAATACCCGGCCAACATTGGTTTATCGACTTTAAAGGTAAGCCTATGCTGCTTATGTCAATTGAAAGTGGAGGGTTGCTATATATTAACCTGGATAATGGATTATCTAAAACAATAGAAGCAGGCAATTCTGATTTTATAATTACCGAGATTTCTAAAAGCAAAAAAGAAGGCTTTCTGTGGTTAGGAACTGATAACGGGAAAATTTTAAAACTGTTTTTAAATAATAAAACCTCTATTAAAAACCTTGATTACCTGTTTCCGGAGTTGGCAAATGAAAAAGTAAAAATTTTAAAAATTTATGAAGCAAGCCCTCATTTATTATGGATTGGCACCGATGGCAATGGTATTTTAGAATATACCACACAAGGAACGCCTTTTTCCTCCATCAAAAAAGGTGATATTGCCAAAGGTGAATTAAGCCATAGTATAGTTAGGGCTATTTATGAAGAGCCAACGGGAGAAATTATTGTTGGTACCAGGGGAAGCGGGTTAAATATAATAGATAAAGACCTGTTGAAAACCAGGCTAATTACAACCAGCGAAGGGCTTTCGAACAATGCTGTGCTATCTATTGAAAAAGACAAACACAATAACTACTGGATTGGCCTTGATGGTGAGGGTATAGATTTTTTAGAAAAAGAAACAGGCAATATCCTGCACTTTCCCAATGATTTTATAAATGATGTAAACCTCACATTTAAATCGGTTTATGCTATTTGCATTGATTCTTACGAAAATATTTGGCTGGGCACCAGCGGGTATGGTGTTATAAAATTAAGTGTGTCAAAAAAAGGAAACGGAAAATACGTTCTTGATAGTTTCAAACAATTTCGAAGCACATCAACAACAAATCATTTAAAAAGCAATATTGTGTATTCCATTGTGGAGGATCGTCCTAATTTTTTATGGGTTGGAAGCCGTGGTGGGGGTGTGCAGCTACTTAATACGGTTACAAACGAGTTTTCTAATTTACCCAATAAAATTGACAGAGACGTTATATCGCTCTATAAAGCTGCATCGAATAAAGAATTGTGGGTTGGCACAAGCAACGGACTTTACAGGGTTGCCTTACAAAATAAGAACTATACTTTTAATTTGTACAACGAGGGTAACGGGTTGCCTAATAATACAATACACGCTATTCAGGAAGACAATGTTGGAAATATATGGGTAAGTACAAATAGAGGCTTATCTTATTGGAACAGGGAGCTTGACCAATTTAAAAACTTTAATAAAAACGATGGGCTTGCCGGAAATGAATACACTGACGGAGCTTCCTTTTTTGGGAAAAACTCAAAAAAAATATTCTTTGGGGGAATCAACGGCCTCACAATTATTAGACCCGAAAAAGTTAAAAATTCTGATAACCACCCCAGGTTGGCGTTGCAGGAGTTTAAACTTTTCAACAAGCTTATAACCCCCGGAAATAAAAACGGGTTGCTTAAAAAGCATATTGACGATACCGATTCGCTGGTTTTTGAGAGCAACCAGAATTTTTTTAGTTTAAACTTTGCTGCACTTAACTATGTAAACAACGAAAAATCTGAATATGCATACTATTTAGAAGGCTTTGATAAGGAATGGATTCAGGCAGGAGCTCAACGTACAGCCTATTTTACCAATGTTCCTCCCGGAGAATATACCCTTAAATTAAAATGCACCAATCAGGATGGCATCTGGAACACAGCGTACAGGTCTATTTCTATTATTATAAAGCCTCCGGTTTGGAAAACATTCGGAGCCTATATTATTTATGCAATTATTGGTTTACTGTTAGTTGTATTGGTTTACCTGTTTATAAAAAGAAGAAACAGGATGCAACAGGAACTATATTTTGCACAGTTGGAAAAACGAAATATAGAGGAAATCAATAATTATAAACTTCGCTTTTTTACCAATGTTTCACACGAATTCAGAACCCCGTTATCGCTTATACTAATCCCCGCCAATAAGCTTTTTGAAAAAAAGGAAAAATATCCGGAATTAAAATCATCGTTTGAAAGCATATTTTATAATACAAACAGGTTATTAAAACTAATTGGTGAATTAATTGAGTTTAGAAAAGCTGTTTCTGATCAGGTAAACCTAGCCGTAAGTAAAGGAAATATTTCTTTATTTGTAGAACAAATTACAACCGGTTTTTCTAATTATGCCGAAGCACATAGTGTAAGTATTGTGTTCGAAAACGACTTGGAAAGCGAAGAAGTATGGTTTGACCACGACAAAGTAAAAACCATTGTGCTTAACCTAATATCAAATGCCATAAAGTACAACCGACCCAACGGGGTAGTTACCGTAACCGTTACGGTAGCTCGAAATGAGGCATTAATTAAAGTAGAAGATACAGGTATTGGCATACCCGAAAACTTTTTGGATAATATTTTTCAACGGTTTTACAACCTTTCTTCAGTAAGCAAATCAGGAATAGATGCCTCTAAAAGTAGTGGAATAGGCCTGGCACTTACAAAAAGCCTTGTAGAATCGCATAAAGGCAGTATTAAGGTAAGTAGCAAACAGGGCGAAGGCAGTATTTTCCTTATCCGTTTTCCGGTAGATAAAGCCTCTTATGCCGGATTTTTGGTGGATAGGATACTTGAGCCAGACCCCTTGGCTATTGAAGAAAATATTGATGCAGAATTTGTAAACTTTAATTCTGTTAACACAGCCAGCAATGATTTAGCACATATTACTGCAAACCGTTATTGCTTATTAATTGTAGATGATAATATTCAGTTCCGCAATATTGTAAAAGAGATGTTTGCACAACATTACGATATAATTGAAGCTGGAAATGGTGCAGAAGCCATGGATATTATTAGAGAAAACTCCATAGATTTAATAATAAGCGATGTGCTAATGCCTAAAATAAACGGGTATGAGCTGTGTAAAATAATTAAAGAAGATATTAACACCTGCCACATTCCGGTAATTCTGTTAACGGCCTTAGGCGAAATTGAAAATCGTATTAAAGGAATAGATATTGGAGCAGACTCATATATCCCAAAACCATTTCATCCCAAGCACCTTATTGCAAGGGTAGAAAAACTGATAGAATCGCAGGAGAACATTAGAGAATCGTTAAAAAACGCACCTTGGAAGCTAGCTGATAATGTAAATGGCCTGGCTCAAAAAGATAAAGCCTGGCTTAACAAAATGATCGTTTTTATTTTGGATAATATGGCGAGCACTCATTTAGACTCTAATATGCTAATGAAAGAATTTGCGATGAGTAAAACCCAATTATACCGTAAAGTAAAAGCAATAACCGACTGTACGCCCCATGGGTTTATTAAAAAATACCGGCTAACCAGAGCTGCAGACCTTCTAAAAAACAGTGATAAAACCATATCGGAAGTAGCTTATGAAACAGGGTTTAACAACAGGTCTTACTTTTACCGAAGCTTTAAAGAAGAGTATAATTGTTCTCCTTCAGAATTTAAAAACAAGGTTTGTTAGTCTGTTTGCAACCTTCGGCTAAACCTCACGCCTGTCGAGGAAAACCCAAGCGTAGCAAATCACATATTTTACTCATTGCATTAAATAAGTATAACAGGCAGGTATTAGCTTTTCTTTCCTGTAATGAAATCCCTTTTGATAATAACCTGAGTTCGGGATAAGGAATTGTTGTAGCCAGTTATTTTTTATCAATCGTTCTTCTTGCTCTATTAATTATTTTTGCAGTTTCTTTAGTCGGTGATTCTTTCTGCCATTTTTCGCATAATTCAATCACAAAATTTGGCTTAGATTTACTTGCATCGTTTAACCAATTTCCAACACTGTCTTGAACATACTTTGATTCATCAGAATTCAAATTTTCCAAAATAGGTAATGCAATTTCAGGGTTTTCTTTTAGCCGTTCAATATGTTTACACCAAACACCTCTTGGTCTTGTAGATTCAGTTGTAAATCGTCTTATGTTTTCATTTTCGTTTTTTGTCCAATCACTTAAAATTTCGATAGATTTTTCTAAATTTCCATCAATTTCAGGTCGTAAAGCCATCCACACAACTTCTCGCACTCCAAAATGATTGTCGGCAATAAGTTTTTCAGATTGATTTAGTTTTTCGGTTATGTTTAAATTCTCATTTAAAGACTTAAGATATGGTGCGAAACAACGAATAGAGTCGGACAAGTGAGAGCTCAATTTGTCAAAGATTGAGTTAAACACTTTGTTATCAGAATATAGTTCATAAAGTATTGAGCCTACTAACTTGATTGTGTTCATCGTAGAAGGCTTTTTTTGAGCTTTTACTTTTTCGGAAATTAACTTTGTATTCTCTTCTGAAATTCCAATTTCTCCAAAGTTTGTTTCGATGAGCTTTAAGTGGTCAATCGCTAACCATTCCGTTAAATTTACCGTTTCGATTTTTCCTACATTCAGCAATTCCAAGACCTCTTTCGGAATGTCTTGGGCTTTTCTTGCTCCTTTTCGGTCAGTGATTTCTTTTTTCATTTAGGTGCTCTTTAATATTGACTAACGTCAAATTTTGTTTCTGATTTTCAGCATGCTACGGATTCTCCTTTTAACACTCATATTTGCTCTTTTCATTGCTTTGACATTAGCTATTGAAATCAATTTGAAAAGGAAGAAATTGATGCCTTTTCCTATCAATTTCTGTTCCCCAAAAATCTCCCCAATAGTTGCTATCGCTCTACAATAAACTTCGGTAGAGAACTTAAAAGTACAAAATAACCCACGGAGGCAAACTTTTTGATTTGCTAGCCGCGCAGCAGACATGGCAAATCAGAATAACACTTAGTCTGGCCGGAAAGGCACGGAAAATTAAAAATTTGACGGGGCTAGCTATAAGAAATAAACTTAGTATTTAACCACTGAAACCCTATTGAGCACAGAATGTTAGCAGTATTTATGATAGTCTGAAACTTAAAGGAATAATATATGCAAAAGCCGAAGAATATTACAACTCTCCAGTTTTTGCTTTATTCTGAGTTTTTCAGCAGACCTTAAATAGTTTTTACATTAAACTCTCAGTAGTTATATAGCATTAACCCGGAATGGCCTTAGACACCTTATGTATTAAATATTATTGGGTAGTGTTTCCAGCTTTTTCGCAAGAAACAGCCGTAACATTAGGCTCTTGGGTAATTGGGAGCAATTTTATAGTTTTAATAATCGGACTGCTTTTAAAAGAAAAGTGGGAATAACGGCAAATAATTAGAGGTTAATGCCTTCTAAAACTTACACCTCCCTCAATATTTTAGCAGCACTTTCTGGGGTAATATCCCGTTGTGGCCCGGCCATCATTTCGTATCCCACCATAAATTTTTTAACCATTGCCGACCTCAAAAGTGGGGGATAAAAGTGCATATGTAAATGCCATTCGGGATGTTTCCGGCCATCGGTTGGGCACTGGTGAATACCAGATGAATACGGAAATGGCGTATCAAAAACCTTATCATATTTAGCGGCAAGCACTTTTATGCACTCGGCAAAACCCTGCTCTTCATTGGGTGTTAATTCAGTTAAATTTGAAATAGCTCGTTTAGAAATTATAATGGTTTCATAAGGCCAGATAGCCCAAAAAGGAACAAGTACCGCAAACGTGCTATTTTCAAACACAATACGTTCCTGCTTTTTCAATTCCAGTTTTAGGTAATCGGCCAAAAGGGTAGCTCCTTTTAACTTAAAATACGCTAGCTGCTGTTGCTGCTCTTTAAGTACTTCGTTAGGAATGGAGTGCTGTGCCCAAATTTGCCCATGCGGATGTGGGTTGCTACAACCCATCATTTCGCCTTTATTTTCAAAGATTTGAACATGATTTATCTCAGGCATTGCCCCCAGTTCTCTATACTCTTTTTTCCAGGCTTTAACCACTTTTAATATATCGGCAACGTGCATGTGCCCAAGTTGGGCTCCGTGGTTGGGCGAAAAACAAATTACTTTGCAAATTCCTTTTTCCGATTCGGCCATTAGCAAATTATTTTCTTCTAGTTCTCCTACAGGGGTTTCCAGGCTTAAAGCACCAAAGTCGTTAGTAAAAATATATACATCCTTATAGTCTTCGCTTTTCACCCCGTTTACACGTACATTGCCCGGGCAGAGATAGCATTTTTTATCATAGCTAGTGACAGCAGTTTTTGGTGCTTGTTCTGTTTTGCCTTGCCATGGCCTTTTAAAACGGTGTGGAGAAACCAACACCCATTCGCCTGTAAGTATATTTAACCTACGGTGTGTATTGGTATTAATATTAAATTTTTCCATTTCTAATTTATAGAGGTTCTTAACCTGAATAACTTATAAAGAACCAACTGGTATTGCTCAAAAATCCTCAAAGCCACTTAGGGCACAGGCTCCTGCAGAGGCAGTAATAACAATAAGAGGGGTTTTGTGCAACACCAACATTCAGGTTAAAGTTTTCTTGCTCCATCTGAAATTTTTATATCGTAAAATGCTGCCTCTTTGCCACTTTTTAATTTATAATGGCTGGCAACAGCCCTTTTAAAACTGGCTAAAACATCCGATTTTATCAAATTAATGGTACAGCCTCCAAAGCCGCCACCCATCATTCGGGCTCCTAGAACACCGGGGTAGCTTTTGGCAAAATCAGCCAATATATCCAACTCGGTACAGCTTACCTTATACTTATTTTTCAGGCCATCATGCGATTGAAACATTAAGGCTCCCAGCAATTCCATGTTTTTAAGTTTTATGGCTTTAATGGCTTCTAATACACGATTGTTTTCTTTTATAACAAACTCGCAACGGTTAAAAACATCAGTTGAAATTTTTGATTTAACCTCTTCTAAATCTGTAAGGCTTACATCGCGTAAGCTCTTAACCCGGCTATTATTAGCCTGCATAGCCTTTACCCCCGTTTCGCATTCTATTTTTCGGGTATTATATTCGGTAGAAGCAAGCGAGTGTTTTACTTTGGTATCGCAAAGCAGCAAACTATACCCTTCAAAATCTCCTTTTACAATGTCATGTTCAAGCGAGCGGCAATCAATTTTAATAAGGGCATCCTTTTCGCCAAAAACGCAAGCATATTGATCCATAATGCCACAACTTACCCCCACAAAATCATTTTCTGACTTTTGAGCCATCAATGCAATTTCTACCTTGCTTAACCCCAATTCAAAAAACTCGCTTATGGCCATAAGCAAGCCACAGGAAAGGGCGGCAGAAGAAGAAAGTCCGGCTCCTAAAGGTATATTTCCACCAAAAGAGCATTTAAACGGAGCTATATTTATGTCTTTTTTGTTTAGCTGGTCTATTACACCCGTACAGTAATTAACCCATTCTATATCTGACTTAACACTGTTTTTGGGGCTAATCTTTACAGATTCCTGCAGGTCGGTTGCTGTTAATTCAATCATTGAACCTGTAGTTGGCTCAATGGTAAATTCAATGGCTTTATCAATGGCTGCGGGCAATACAAAACCCATATTATAATCAGTATGTTCTCCAATTAAATTTATCCTTCCCGGAGATCGTACCGTTAAATTTTTCTTCATGTTTTATAATTATTTTACTGCAAAGACGCTGAGACGCAAAGAAAAGTTTTAACTCATACTCTTACATGCCCCGATTCTTTGCTTTGTCAGTTTCTACCTTTTTAAGTTTTAAAAATTGTATAGCAGGGCAACCTACCAGAAAAACGCATATAAAAATGTTAGAATCAGCAGTATTAACATAGCCGAAATATTAAATGAAGCACTGGTATGGAATAGTTTTTTGGTAAGTGTTATTCCTTTTTCATCATCGTTGCCCTTGCCTTCGAGCCTGCTTATGCCCGCTATTATGGCTAACGTACCAAGGCAGGTAATTAGCATTTGGTGCATAAACGGAATGTTTACAAAAACCATGGCATCAGACCAGCCGTTAGGAGCTACCTTAAAATACATAGCAATAGGAATAGAAAGAATTACACCCCAGATAGCCCCATTATTAGTTGCTTTTTTATAGAATAGTCCGGCAAGAAACACGGCTAAAATACCTGGGCTAACCACCCCTGTATATTCCTGAATAAATTGAAATGCCTGCCCTAAACTACCCAGCATAGGAGCTATTAATATGGCTATTACCAACGAAGCAGCAGCCGTTATCCTGCCTACGTTTACGGTTTGTTTATCGCTTGCTTTTTTGTTGATATAAGGCAGGTAAATATCCATGGTAAAAATAGTGGCTGTTGAGTTTAGCATAGAGGCCAGAGAGGAAACTATTGCTGCTGCTAAAGCTGCCAACACCAGACCTTTAAAGCCAACCGGCACAAAATTCTTTATCAGCCAGGGCGCTGCGTTATCATTGGCAATAGAACCATCCGCATTTATAAAATCTGCACCAATCACCGCACCGGAGGCATCAATATTCATTACATAGGCAATAATGCCAGGCACTACCACAATTAATGGAATTAATAATTTTAGAAAAGCAGCAAAGGCTATTCCTTTTTGGGCTTCTGCCAAACTTTTAGCAGCCAGTGTTCTTTGAATAATATATTGGTTAAAGCCCCAGTAATATAAATTGGCTACCCACATGCCGCCAATAATAACAGCCAGACTGGGCAAATCCCACCAGGCATCTTTGCCATTGGGTGTAATAATTTCACCCTTTTCCAGTATCATCGAAAATTTTTCGGGTACCACCTGGTATATATGCACCAGCCCGTTAATAATGCCCCCGTTAGGAGCTACATGGTCTAAGGCAATAAAAGCAGTGATTAACCCACCTGCAATAAGCAATACCACCTGCACAACGTCTGTCCAGGCTACAGCCGAAAGCCCTCCCCAAAGTGAATAAACGGCTGCAAATAGTGCCAACCCAATAATGCTTATTAGCATTAAACTGCCATCTCCGTTGCCAATAATGGTATCCAGTGCCTTACCCCCTAAATACAGTACGGTGGTTAGGTTTACAAAAACAAAAAGTGCAATCCAAAATACAGCTAAAATAGTTTTCAGGTTTTTGCTAAACCTTTTTTCGATAAATTCGGGGATGGTATAAAGCCCTTTTTCGATAAATACGGGCAGAAAATACTTACCTACAATTATTAATGTAATAGCTGCCATCCATTCGTACGAAGCAATGGCCAGGCCAATGGCAAAGCCCGAACCTGACATGCCAATAAATTGCTCGGCCGAAATGTTAGCTGCAATTAACGAGGCTCCTATTGCCCACCAGGGCAATGATTTGCCTGCCAAAAAATAATCTTCGGCATTTTTCTGATGCCCTTTTTTATCTCTGGACACATAAAGACCCACACCTATAATTAATAAGGCATACGAAACAAAAACAAGTATATCTATTGTTGAAAATTCCATTCTAAAAAATTAAGGTTTTTATTAATACCAAACCCAAGGGATAAACCCCTATTGGGATGGCGATAAAATTTATATTATTGCTTGAAACCCGGGCTCGAACTCAGGTTAAAAATTCGATCAGCAGGTACTCAATCCGTAAACACCTTCTTCATTTTATTTAATAGGGTTACCCATTTAAGTTGCAAATATATATATAAACCAGTCATCCTGAATTTATTTCAGGATCTGGGCAAATGATGTCTTTAGATCCTGAAATAAATTCAGGATAACCATATATTTGATGTTATTCTGATACAGCAACTTCTCTGCGCTTTAAATGGGTAACCCTATTATTTAATTTTAACTATCCTCATTATATTTTCTGTGCAAGATACAATCAAACGGCCTGCATTGCCTAATGCTTCACTTAAATCCATAGGTTTGTTTACAATAGAAAAAACAGAACTAACACCAAGTGTATAAATTTCTTCCATCTCATCTTCAACTTTTCCTGCAATGGCTATTACCGGCACCTGGTTTTTTTTAGCTATACCTGCAACTCCCATTACTACTTTGCCATAAAGCGTTTGAGTATCAATTTTTCCTTCTCCTGTAATTACCAAATCAGCCTGCTGAATATGCTTTTCTAACTGCAATAAGTTAATAATAAGGTCAATCCCTCGCATTAGTTTTGCATTAAAAAAAGCTGCCATTGCCGCTCCCATGCCACCTGCTGCCCCTGCTCCGGCTATGGCATTAACCTCAACCCCAACATCTGATTGTATAATTAAAGTATAATGCAACAGGCTTTTGTCCAGTTGCTTTAATTCTTTGGAATTCCCTCCTTTTTGGCCACCAAAAACAAGAGAAGCTCCATTGATACCTGTTAATGGATTGGACACATCACAAGCTGCAATAATTTCGCACTTGGCCAGCCTGTGGTCTAACTCCGAAAAATCGATTCGATGGAGTTGGTTCAATGCGCCTCCGGCACCTGTAATTAAAATAATTACTCCTGCTTCTTTTAACGCATTCGTTACCCAGCCTAATCGACTCTTGATGGTTATTCCCTTATCAACTAACTGCATGGCAAACAGTATTCCTATAAACAAGGCTACCAAAGGGTTGCCAAAAAAAGAGCAGGCTTTATACAATAGACCCTGCCCAAATGGGAATGAAGGATAATCCGCAACAGACCTAAGTGCTATGAGTAATATAGGGATTAGAATAGGAAAAAAAACAGCTAACATTCCTTTTTTGCTTTCAACAATTGCATCACTCTTTTTGCTTTCAACTTCTTTTATTTCCAGTTTGCTTCCTGAAATTTTAGCCCAGAGGTAGCCTGCAAAAGCGGTGGGTATGGCCAGTGCTATGCCCATAAGAATAACCAAACCAAGGTCGGCCTTTAATGCGGCAGCGGCTGCCAGTGGCTCCGGTGTGGGTGGTATAAAAACATGCGAAACATATAAGCCTGTAGAAAGAGCCACTGCAAAAACAACAATGGAAATACCCGTTTTTTTGCTTAATGCCTTATTTAACGAGGCAAGAATAATAAATGCAGAGTCGCAAAAAACCGGAATAGAAACCAAAAGACCCGTTAAGTTCATTGCCAATGGCGATTTCTTTTCTCCTATGAGCCTTAACAGGTAGTTTGCTATAGCGGCTGTTCCTCCTGATTTTTCGAGAAAAGCACCAATAATGGAACCAAATGCTATAATAATACCAATATTTGAAAGTGTTTTGCCAAAACCTTCGTTTATTTTAGCAATTATGGTACTACCATCCAGGCCCATTAAAAACCCTGCAAATACCGAAGAAAGAAGTGCTATCAGAAAATAAGGTAACAGGTGAGATTTTGGAAATAAAAAGTGAAAAAATAGCGGATTATTTCATCCAATAGCTATTTCTAAAAGATTATCTGTTACAAATTTCTCTTACGAGCTTTAACGAAACATCGTAACTATTCAGCCCAAAAAACATAGCCACAAAGACAGAAAGGCTCAAAGAACCACAAAATAGTAACTTAAAGCACATAAATTTTTGTGAAACCTGGAGATTTCGTGCCTTAGTGGCTAAAAAGGGCACTTTAATGGCTGAATAGTAACGAAACATCTCTAAACTTCCCCAAATTTCTTTGAATTAACTCGTTAATCCTGCATAAATTTGAGTTGTGTATGAAATTTTCACTTAAAGCTGAGCGTATTCCTTAGATCGAACACAGGTTTATGATAATTAAGAAAAACATGGTACTTTATCATAATTAATCAGAATAGAAAGAAATAGCAAAAAATATGAAAATAACCATAAACCCTGTTACCGATAAACTAACTGACATTTTTAGAGAATTTGGAAAAATGATAGATTTTTCTGTTGATGAAGATGGGGAAGATAAACTTATTCAGTTGTCTGAAAAATATGGAAGTGGAAGTATTTGGTATCGCGAAGTGATAAACGGCATAGGATTGGTTATTGCAAAAGAGTTAGAGTTTAATACAAATGTTGAAATTACATATCGTGCCAATGAAAACATACCTGCATACATTATTACATTTATAAAAAATCTTGGAGGAAGCTTTACGGTGGTTTTTGAAAACGAATCGCACACCATAACACAAGGCGGCTATATAATTTGTTCGCATTTTATGGAAATAGACAGCTTTTTGCCAAACAAACCAACTGATTGTGTAAGTATTGTTATCCTATCAGAGTTTATCGAAAAATACCTGAAATCCTATATAAAGCCTTTGTCAGAACACTCAAATAATAAAAACAGTGCACATTTTTACCAAATAAAAACACTATCGCCAGAAATGATTTTGGCAATGAACTCGCTTGAAAATATTCAATTTACAGGTGGCCTGAAAAGGCTTTACCTGGAGAGTAAAGCCCTTGAGTTGATTGCATTGTTTTTTGAACAATTAAGAAAACATAATAACAAAAAATCATTACTCTCGCAACGCGAGCGCAACCAAATACTTGAAGCAAAAAATATTTTAGATAACAGCTTAGAGCATCCGCCTTCTATAGCTGTTTTATCGCATAAAGTGGGTTTAAATGAATACAAATTGCGCTATGCCTTTAAAGAGCTTTTTAATAATACAATTTTCGGCTATGTGCAAAAACAACGAATGGTTAATGCAAAAAAACTAATTGAAAAAGACGAACTATCCGTATCAGAAGCGGGCTACCGGATAGGCTATTCCAATTTAAGCCATTTTGCCCGAGCCTTTAAAAAGGAATTTGGCATTTTACCAAGTGTATTTAAAAAGTAAAACACCTCATTGTTTTTTAGCAAAGGCTAATTTGTTTTCACTAACCGTTTGTCCATAAAGTCTATCCTGTAAGCAATGGGTATTGTCTTTACTGTCCACATCAGCATTGAATAAAGGTTTGTAAAGACATAAACCTTGGCATAGTTTAGCAATTTTTTCTCATAAAACTTCGAATTATCGGGGCATTAATGCTCTCTTTTGGGGTTGGTGTGTGGGGCTTTCCATATCTACTTTCGCATTAGGATTTTAATTATGTAAAAAGAAACTCATGGAAGGTTTATTTAAAAAACTCTTGGCAATTGCGGTTATGATATTTAGCAATTTGGGGTTGTATGCGCAACAGTTTTCAGCCGATGAAATAATGAAAAAAAATAATCGGCTGCCGGAACCCAAAGATTCTTATTCGGAAATAACCTTAACGTTGACTGATAAAAATGGCAACAAAATACAACGAAAACTAAAATCGTATGCAATGAAAACCGATTTGGGCTACAATTCTTATTTTAATGTTACGGCTCCTGCCGATATTGAAGGAATGAAACTTTTGTCAATCGCCCAAAAAGGGGAAGATGACCAGCGTATGTACTTGCCGGCATTTGGAAAAACCAGGAAAATTTCAAGCTCTGGAAAAACCGGAAAATTTTTAGGTTCCGATATCTATTTCTACGACCTGGAAGACCACGACCTTGATGATTTTACATATCAGGCAATTGGCACAGAAAGTTGGAATGGAAAAAACTATTATGTCATCGCTTCTATACCCAAAGACAGCAAAGCACCCTATTCAAAAATAATTAATTATGTTAACCCCGGTGATTATTTTATCTATAAAAGCGAAACCTACGACAAAAAGGGGCAGTTGCTCAAAACCTTGGTTGTAAGCAAAACGAAGATTATAAAAAACATCATTATTCCTGCCGAAATATCTTACACAAATGTAAAAACCAGACATTCAACGCTCTACTACCTGGATACCATCAGGGTAGATTCAGGGATTTCGGCCGACATCTTCAATGTTAAAAACCTGGAAGAATAAGAAAGGATAAATAATGTTAGCGAAAAAAATACTTTTTCTTGCAATTGTATTGATTGCAGGGCAGGCTGTACAGGCTCAAAATCCTATAGATTTTACCCTTAGCGGGAAACACGATTTTTATTACCATTTTCCGGTTAGCAATTCTGGTGAGTTTGAATACCCCGTTACAGCACCTAAGAATATAAACTTGCTAAGTATAAAACTGAATAATAACCGTTTAAAGTTTGTATCGCAATGGCAAATCAGAACTTTTGCGCAAACATACGGTCGGCAAAAAGACCATATTTTGTTGTTGGCAAGAGAAAATTATATAAAGTACAAAGGCAATAAATTAAACTTTACTTTTGGCTTGCAAAATTTTTCGTGGGGAATGGCCGACCGTATCAACCCTACAGACAGGCTGAACCCGCGCGACTATACCATAACAGCTTTTGAAACCGAAAAAATTCCGGTGTTTACCACAACAGTTGATTATTATCCTGGCGATAACTGGAAATTGCAGGGCGTTTATATTCCTTACAAACAACCAGATGATTTTTTTTGGGACAATAATGATCTTATTCCGGATGAATTTGCAGCAAAATATATAATTTCTGATTTAGATTTTGGCACTTTACAGCCACAAATTACTTTTATTGAACAAGAGAAGAATATCAGCGAACAAAATCCTGAATTTGGCTTAGAATCAGCTGTTGCAGGTGGAAGAATCAATTATTTTTCATCAAAAATTGACTTCTCTTTAAGTTACCTTTATGACTTCGACTCTTATTATACACCCAGAATAACCACTGAACAATACTACCCCGGTATTACACCTGAACTGCAAACCAAAATCTATCAATCATTGCCACCGGACGATGCCGATAACCTGATAAACTATTTAAACAGCATTGAATCTACATATATATCGGCAATTGAATTGCAACGCATACGGATACAAAGAATTGGTATTGATGCAAAAACCATAGTGGGCAAATTTGGCCTGTGGGCAGAAGCCGCCTATTCCATTACCAAACAAAACGGCAAAGCCGCCTACAAAAACAGAGGAAGCGATTTTTCGTATGTGGCAGGCTTGGATTTTACTTTTGGTGCCAACGAACAACATTATGCCAATTTTCAATATAGCGGGAAATTAATACCCGGCTATTATTATCGGTTTTTTTCCGATTATGAAAACGGTTTACTGGATAAATCCAGGCAAGCTGATGATGAGTATATGCAAACCTATTACTACAGGGCACTAACCCAGCCTATGGGCTTGCAAAATGCCGTTTATTTACACGCTTTAAGTGCCAATATTAAACTATCGTTTTTCGATGGTAAACTACACCCATCGCTCCTTGCCTATATGCAGGTTCCTCAAGAATATGATAAAGCCGAAAAAGAGCGATATGCAGATATGCTGTTTATGCCTGCAATAGACTACTCCCAGGGCAATTCGCTTCATTTTATTTTGGGAGCTTACCTGGCTGTTGCTCCGTACAAGAATATTGGTGAAGACAATATTAAATACGATAATACCTCAACCATGATTGGGCTTGCCAACCGGTACAGCAATGTTTATTTAAAAATAACTTACGCATGGATACATAGAAAATAAAAAAATGGAACCTCTTCCAATCTGTCGGGTGAGGCTCTATGTGACCGTTGAAAATAAATTATAAGCACATGAAAAATAAAAAGGAAATATGGTTTGCAAACATTGCCAGCCATATTATTAATAACAGGTGGAAGTACCTGCTTTTGACCATAGCCATCATAATTGTTTCGGCAGTGGGTTTGCCCAGGATACAATTAGACAGCTCCCTTGAAAATTGGTTTACCAAAGATTCGAAGCAGCTTTTTAACAGCAAGCAGTTTGAACAAAATTTTGGAAATACCGATGTGGTGGGCATTCATTTGCAAGCCGATGATGTTTTAGCGGCCAAAAATTTATACATGCTTCGAAAATTAACCACAGAGCTTGAAGAAAAGGTATCGCATGTTGACAGGGTGCAATCTATTATTAACCTGGAATACACCTATGCCCGGGATAGTGAAATTATTACCGAGCCATTGCTTGCCGATAATCCTACTGAAGAAGACATTGGTCTTACAAGGCAAAGGGTTTTGGCGAAACCTTATTTGAAAAACAATTTTGTTTCAGACGACTTTACTGAAACCTGGGTGATTATTGAACTATTGCCATATACCAAAAATGCAGATAGTAACACAAAACTAACCCCGGAATATACTGTTGGTAAAGAAATTCTGGATGTTTTAAACCAGAGTAAATACAAAGCATACAATTTGCGACCTGTGGGGGCACCTTTATACAATTATGAAGAGCTTGTTTTTACCAATGCCGAATCGGGCAAACTAATAATTTTAACATTAATGGTTCTTATCATTTTTTTAGCACTGTTTTATCGCTCGCTAAAGAAAGTTGTTATTCCAATGCTAACAACGGTTGTTTCTATTTTTATGGTTTTCGGTACTATGGGCTATTTGGGCATAAAAATAAATGCCATACTTTTTGCTGTTCCCATCATTTTTTCTTTGTCCGTTTCACTAGGGTTTTCAATACACCTGATAAACTATTATCAACTGGCATTATCAAAAAGAGATAGTGTTAAAGATGCTTTAATCGAAGCTGTGGGGCAGTGGGGCTGGCCTACAAGTTTTGCGGTATTAACAACCGGTGCCGCCTTATTGTCGTTTTTATCCATTGGTTTAATTCCGTTAAACTGGCTGGGGCTAACCTCAGCAAGTTTAATTCTGGTAGTATTGATAAACATATTTGTGCTGACCATTATATTGTTAAGTTTTGATAAAAAAGCGAAAAAGAAGATAGAAACTAATAGGGTTGGGCTCTTCGATAAAATAGTAAAGTCTGTTTCGCAGTTGCTCATTAATCACCAGAAAAAAGTTGCTGTAACTTTTGCTATGCTGGCGGTTATTATAGCAGTCGGGTTATCCAATTTTGAAGTGAATTTTGATACCGAACATTCCTACGGAAATAAGGTAAGCTATATTAACCGAATGACCGAGGTGGCATCAACAAAAATCGGAACATTTGATTCTTACAACGTTACCATAAGATTTCCTGAAAAAGATGCTATAAAAAAGATAGATGTTTTGAAAAAATTTGAAGAGTTTCAAAATGAAGTAATGAAACTAAAACTGACAAAAAAGACAAGTTCTATTTTAACGATCTTAAAAGATATGAATAAGCTGATGAACGGTGATAATCCCAATGCTTATCAGCTTCCGCAGAACAGCAAACAGGTAGCTCAATTGCTTATGCTTTATGAGATGTCGGGTGGTTCGAAACTTTCTGATTGGACAAATCCGGATTTTAATATTTTAAGGCTTCGAATCGGGTTAAAAACAATGGACTCAAAAGAATCCATTGCAGAAACAAAATTTTTACGAAAATTATCAGCACAGCTTTTTCCTGATGCCAAAATTAATGTTACGGGTTCCTTGCCAAGTTTGGCAGAGGTAAACCATTTAATTGCCGTAGGGCAAATCAAATCGCTTATCATTGCTTTGTTAGTGATAAGCATAATGATGATGTTGGCATTTGGCAGCATTAGGCTAGGTTTAATTGGGCTAATACCCAATATTTTCCCACTTATAATTGTGGGTGGCACAATGGGTTTTTTCGATATCCCGATAGATTTTTTAACGGTAACCGTGGCACCAATGATACTTGGAATTGCCGTTGATGATACCATTCATTTTTTTAACCATGTAAAGCAGCATTACAAAAAAAGTGCTAATTATAAAATAGCGGTAACCGAAGCCATAAAAACGCTTGGGAAAGCCATCATTACCACCTCGGTGGTCATAGCATTGGCGTTTAGTGTTTATTTAATTTCGTCTTTTAATATTATGCGCAATTTAGGCCTGTTGGTGGTGATTGGCATATTATCTGCACTTTTTGCAGATTTACTCCTTTCGCCTTTGCTTATTATTTTAACAAAACCATTTGGCGATAAAGGCAATAACAACAAAAGTTGAAGAAAACCTAAAAAATTATGAAGAAAACAACTGTAATTTTTCTATTCTTTCTCACTGTTCAACCGGCTTTTAGCCAGGATTGGGAATTAAAAAAGGAAACCGATAATGCCAGGGCATATTTAAGATCAACAGAAAGCTCACTCAAGGAGTATAAAATAGTAAGCTATTTTAATGCTTCTGCCAATTGCATTTACAATAATATTGTTGACTTTAATAATTACCAAAAGGCAATAAAAGACTTAAAGGAATTAACAATTATTTCAAACAAGGAAAATGTTATTATTGCCTATTGGGTATATGGCCTGCCCTGGCCTTATACTGACCGGGATGTTGTTACGAAAACTACTATTAAGAGGAAAGAGGGAAAAACTGAAATTCTAACAACAGTTTACAATAACCACAAAATTCCTGAAAAGGAAAGCCTGGTTAGAATTGCCGATTATTCGGATCTTTATATCATTGAAGAAATATCAGCAGGCAAAACAAAAGTAACGCTCACAGGAAGGGTTGATGTTGGTGGCAAGGTACCTGCATGGGTGCAAAATTTGTTTTTAACTGACAGCCCTTTGGAATTTATTGAATATATCAGAGACAGGTGTTTGGATTGAAATACCAACAAATACCATTGTATGGTAAATAAAGTGCTTGGTATTAGTAATAAATTTTTGATAGCTGGAATAATTTTTTTCCACTGCTTTCAATACATAAAAAAAGGTTTGCAAGTAGTTAATATTTTCACTTGTTTAACTTTGTTTTGGCAAAACAGCGAACAATTCGTACGACCTTGGCCTAAAAGGATCGTTTATAAAAATTGAATAGAGTTATCCGTTTAAAGCGCATGGAAATTGCTGTATTAGAATAGCATCAAATACATGGTCATCCTGTCTCGATATTTATCATCGGGATCAGTGTCTGGACAAATGGTTATCTTTAGATTCTGAAATAAATTCAGGATGACTGGTTTATTGATATTTTTGGGACTTAAACGGGTAACCCTAAAATTAAAAATGGACAAAATAATTACCAGGCAAATGCAGCAGGCGGATATTCCGGTTGCCATGAAACTAAAAGAAGCAGAAGGATGGAATCAAACCGAGGCGGACTGGGCATTACTGCTTTCGCATAACCCGGAGCTTTGCCTTGTGGCAGAAACCGGTGGAGAGGTGGCAGGGACTGTTACAGCTATTAATTTTGAAAATAAGGTTGCCTGGATAGGCATGATGCTGGTTAGCAAAAGCCACAGAGGCAAAGGACTAAGTAAGCTACTTCTCAATACCATTATTAAACAACTGGATGCCTGTAAATCCATTAAGCTGGATGCTACCCCGGCAGGCAAAAAAGTGTACGATAAATTAGGGTTTGTTGATGAATATGGCATTGCCCGAATGACCACCCAAAACTTAGTACAACCTACTAATAATGATGCAGCGATGGAACCGAAAGAATTAACACCTGCTAAACTCAATGAAATTATTTTATACGACAAAAAGGCATTTGGGGTTAATCGGGAAAAGGTGCTGGATTTTCTGCTCAAGAATCAAACAGAAAAAGCGTGGTATTTAGAAGAGAATGGTGAAATAACCGGCTACATACTAAGCAGGCCTGGCTGCAATTTTACTCAGGTTGGGCCTGTTGTTGCCAATACATTGAACAACGCTAAAGCACTGTTATTTTCTGTTTTAAATAAAATGGAAGGGCAACCTGTGGTAGTTGATGTAATGGAAGAACACAAAGAACTAATAGCCTGGCTGGAAGGGTTGAATTTTACAGTGCAACGGTCGTTTAGGCGTATGTACCTAAAAGCTAACCCTTTTGCCGGTAACCCATCTCAGCAAGTGTTAATTGCCGGCCCGGAACTTGGATGATGCTGCCTAAAGGCAAATAGCTTGCCTATTCTTTCAATTCATTTATGGCTAACCATGCCATTAACCCTGCCCCGGCTTCTAATGCTTTTTCATCAATGTTAAAAGTTGGGGTGTGCAGTCCCGAATTGATGCCTTTATTATTATTTTGTACACCCAGCAAATAAAAGGTAGAAGGCACCAAATGAGAGTAATAGGCAAAGTCTTCAGAAGCCATCCATATTTCCTGATCGAGCACATTTTCTTTACCTAAATATTCTTGGGCAAGTAGTTTAGCCCGTTTGGTAAGTTTTTCATTATTAAATACAAAAGGATATCCATCATTAATTTTTATCTCACAACTTCCGCCTAACCCTTCTGCAATTGAAGTTGCCATCTTTTTAAGTTTGGCCAATGCTTCTTTTCGCCAGGCTTCATCCACCGTTCTAAAAGTTCCTTCTAAATACACGTTGTTTGGAATTACATTTACCGAACCATTGCCCATTATTTTGCCAAATGATAAAACAGTAGGTGTTTTTGGGTCGGATATCCGGCTTACCAGTTGCTGTGCTGAAGTTACTATTTGGCAGGCAATAAAAACAGGGTCAATGGTAGTTTCGGGCATTGCCCCATGACCTCCTCTGCCTTTAACGGTAATATAAATTTCGTCCATGCTGGCCATAAATTTGCCGGATTTAAATCCAACTTTACCTACCGGCATCTGGGGGAAAACATGCTGGCCCAATACAGCGGAAGGTACTGGATTTTCCAAAACTCCATGTTTAATCATTATAGGTGCACCCCCGGGCATTTTTTCTTCTCCCGGCTGAAAAAGCAGTCTAATGGTTCCTGTAAATTCTTTTTTTAGACTGTTTAAGATAAATGCCGCAAACAATAAAGAGGTTGTATGAACATCGTGCCCACAGGCATGCATCACATTTTCGTTTTTAGATTTATAATCGGTTTGCAACTCAGTATTAATAGGCAGGGCATCTATATCGGCTCGTAGTAAAATTGTTTTACCACTACCTTTTCCTTTTATTATTCCCAAAACCCCGGTCTCACCAATTTGCTTTACTTCATCAATTCCGGTTTTTTTAAGATAGTCTTTAATGAAAGCACAGGTATTATACTCTTTAAAAGATAATTCGGGATTGGCATGCAGGTGTCTTCGAACTTTAATAAAAGTGCTTAATTTAGATTTAGCTGCTTCCTTAATTTTCTTAATCATAAGTCGAAGGTAAAAAAAATATATTACTTGTAATTACAAGTTTTTAGATTAGTTTTTTTTGATGCCATCACTTTTTTACTAACTTGCGCACTTGCACTTTTAAGGTGGTTATAAACAATAATTTTGCCTTTACGGTTTGCATCAGTTTTAAGCTATAAACGGGGCAAGCATCTCTTCGTTAAAAATAAAATGGAAAACAAATGAAAATAATTGTTTCAGATAATAAAAAGGAGTTGGGCAGCAAAGCTGCTAAAAAAGGAGCAGAACTAATAAAAAGGGCTATTGCAGAAAATGGGAAAGCCAACATTATTGTTGCTACCGGAGCTTCTCAGTTTGAAATGTTAGAGGTATTGGTAAAAGAAAATATTGACTGGTCGGTTGTAACTTGTTTTCATTTGGATGAATATATTGGAATTGCTGAAACACACCCTGCCTCTTTTCGAAAATACCTCAAAGAACGATTTGTTACTATAGTAAAACCACTGGCATTTCATTATGTAAATGGTGAGGGCGATGTACAGGCAGAGTGTCAAAGGCTACACAGCTTAATTATTAAACACCCTATTGATGTTGCTTTTGTGGGCGTTGGCGAAAATGCGCATTTGGCATTTAACGACCCCCCGGCAGATTTTGATATTGAAGATTCGTACCTTGACGTAGAACTGGATTTACCCTGCCGGAAGCAACAAATGGGCGAAGGCTGGTTTAAATGTTTAGACGAAGTGCCAACCCGGGCAATTAGTATGTCGGTAAATCGAATTATGAAATCGACTCATATTATTTGCAGCGTACCCGATGAACGCAAAGCCAGGGCTGTAGAAAGGGTGGTTAATGGTGAAATAACCCCCGAAGTGCCTGCTTCTATTTTACAAAAACATGCCTCAACGTATTTGTTTTTAGATAAGAAATCTGCATCTCTGCTAGTGTTAAAGGCTAATTCTTAAAATTGGTCGTATTGGTGTCATCAGTTTAAATTATACTTACTTTTGTCAAAGGCTAACAACAGTTGTGGTTTGAAATTAAAAATGTGCCGATGCAAGCTGAAAAAAGACCACTCCAAATTAGCCCTAAATACATTGACTTCGAAACAAGACTGTGAGAAGCAACTTTAGGCGAAATACCTCAGCATTTATAACCATGAGGTCACGGATAAATTCGTTAGCTAGTGGATTTACGCTACTCCTAAAGCAGCTTTTTAGCGGCTTTTTGTTTTCTTACCACAGATTATGCAAAACAACTCATTCAAAAAAAAGAGAAATAAACCTACTTCAAATGGTAGTAAACCATCAAGTGGTTCTCGAACTAAAAAACGACCTCAAAGGCAAAGTCGTGGGCAGAAAAAGTCAAATTTAAATCCTGCTTTATTAGTTAAAAAAGCAACACCGTTTGCTGTAAAAAACTATGAGTCAGAAAGGCGAATTGAGGATTTACCTATTAGCCCTAATTTAAAGGAATGCCTTATTAGTAAAGGATTTAGAAAGCCCACTGAAATACAGGATCGAACCCTAGAAGCCTTACTAGAAAAACGTGACCTACTTGGAATAGCACAAACAGGTACGGGTAAAACAGGAGCCTTTTTAGTACCTATCATTGAGCAATTACTTGAGTATAAGCAAAAGAACTTTGCCTTGGTTATGGTACCCACTCGCGAATTGGCCACTCAGGTAGAAGAAGAGTTTCAAAGCATGGCCAAAGGGTTAGGGATTTATAGTGCTTGTTTTATAGGTGGAACCAACATTAACAAAGATATCAACTCGCTTAAGAGGGCTAAGCACGTAATTATTGGTACACCTGGTAGGTTACTGGATTTGCACAATCGTAAGTCTCTCAATTTCGGTAATTTTAACACCTTAGTGCTTGATGAATTTGACCGTATGCTGGATATGGGTTTTGTGCACGATGTTAAGAGGATAATTGGAAGTATGCATAAGCGAAAGCACACGCTTTTATTTTCAGCTACGCTAGACAAAACGCAAGAAGAACTAATTATTGGTATTCTGCATAACCCTATTACTGTAAAAGTAAGTACAGGCGATACCACTGGAGACCATATCGATCAAGACATTATTCGACTTAAACAAGGTGAGGATAAATTTAAGGTACTTCAAGAGATGTTATCAGATGGCGATTTTAATAAAGTTCTTCTCTTTGAAGAAACCAAACATAAAGCCAATCGCCTTTGCGGGAAGTTAAATAAAGTGGGCATCAGTGCTGACCAAATTCATGGCAACAAAAGCCAAAATGCGAGGCAACGAGCTTTAAACTCGTTTAAGCAAGGAAAGATACGAGTATTGGTTGCCACTGATGTAGCTGCAAGAGGTATTGATGTATCGGATGTTACTCATGTAATTAACTACCAAGTACCTATGACATTTGATAGTTATATTCACCGAATTGGGCGAACAGGTAGAGCAGGAAAAACCGGGAAGGCTTTTACGTTTGTAGAAGCTTAGTAAAAAGGCAACTATTTAGGTTTCAAATCAATGGTATCTCCAAAATTAACCGCAAAGGACGCAATGTGCTCGCTAAGAACGCTAAGAAAAGCATCGCAAACTTTGCGTAAACCTTAGCGAGCCTTGCGGTAAAGGGGTTAAATATACCTGAATAGTTACGTAAAAAGTAACCTCTCGCAGATACCACAGATTATTTGTTTTTAAATGGAGTAATCTCTCGCAGATGCCACAGATTTACGCAGAAAAATACAAATTATCTGTGGAAAACAATAGCACCAAAAAAATCACCAATCAATTTCAGGTAACCCTTTTTGAGATAAATAAGTATTGCACTTGCTAAAATGCTTATTTCCAAAAAAACCTCTATGCGCAGCAAATGGTGATGGATGCGCTGACTCTAACACCAAATGTTTTGTTCGGTCGATAATAGCGCCTTTCTTCTGCGCATAAGCTCCCCACAACAAAAACACCAATTGTTCTTTTTGCTCATTAAGTGATTTTATAACTGCATCTGTAAATTCTTCCCACCCTTTATTTTGGTGAGATCCCGGAGTGGAAGCTCGAACGCTTAAGGTTGCATTAAGCATTAATACTCCCTGACCAGCCCACCTTTCTAAATTACCAGATTCTGGTATTGGCTTACCTAAATCGGTGGCTATTTCCTTAAAAATATTTTGGAGTGAAGGAGGCTTTCGCACTCCATCTGCAACCGAAAAGCATAACCCATTGGCTTGCCCGATACCGTGATAAGGGTCTTGCCCAATAATTACCACTTTGGCATCGTTAAACGAGCAATGATCAAAAGCACTAAAAATCTGCTTCCCCGGTGGAAATATTTTATATGTTGAATATTCTGATTTTATAAATTGAACTAAGTTTATAAAATAGTCTTTATCAAACTCGTTGCTCAACTGTTCTTTCCACGATTCTTCAAGTTTTATATCCATTAGTAATTAAACATCTCTATTAAATAATCGTTTAATATTACAAATTATCAAATTAAAAATCTAATCGTTAACTTTGAAAAATGGTAACTGAAGTAACAAATGGTGTTAAGGTAACTGTTGAGGTAGAATATCAACCACAATATTCGAATCCGAGCCAGCACCATTATGTGTTTACCTACCAAGTTACTATAGAAAATAACAGCTCTAAAACACTGCAATTAGTTCGTAGAAAATGGCTTATTAACGATGCTGCTTTCCCCATTAGAACAGTTGAAGGCGAAGGTGTTGTTGGCCGGCAACCTATTTTAGAACCTGGGCAAAAGCATCAGTATATATCGGGTTGTAATTTAAGATCGGGCATTGGAAAAATGCATGGCAGCTACAAAATGGAACAATTAATGGATGGTCAGGTAATAACCGTTCATATTCCTGAGTTTAAAATGATTGTTCCATTTAAGCTTAATTAATTGAATCATCAGATTATTTCTTATGTAAACCATTGGCTAAACGAGGTAAATTCACATTCGCTTCAAGCACCATTTATTTACAATCTTTATACGAAATTTATCCAAAAGGATTTTAATAAGAGTCATTTTGAATCTATTGAAAAAACAAGAGTTAAGCTTCTGAACGAAGATTTTTCTGTGAAAACAGTTAATTATGGAGCCACCTCCATTGTACACGCTAATTTACAACAAACAAGGGTTAGCACCATCACAAAAAAAGGATTAAGCTCTGCTAAAGTCAGTAGGCTTTTAGCTCGATTAATAGAATTTAATGGAGCCAAAAATATAATAGAACTAGGCACTTCGTTTGGTTTAAACACAATGTATTTGGCGCATAAAAAAGACACTAGTGTAATTACATTTGAAGGATCAGAAGATATAGCTAACGTAGCATTGACCAATTTTGAGCATCATCAAAAAAGTAACATTGAGCTTATTTTAGGTAATATTGATAAGACTTTGCCAGAGTTTTTAAATGCTAGAATACGCATTGATTTCGCCTACATTGATGCCAACCACAGGTATAAACCGACCATCAGATATTTTGAATCCATTATAAAGCGAATGCACAAAGATTCAATTCTTGTACTAGATGATATTTACTGGTCGAAAGAAATGACCCAAGCATGGAATGAAATTAAGGCTCATCCTGAAGTAACTCACTCCATCGATTTGTTTTCGGTGGGTATTGTATTTTTTCAGCCCGACTTGGTGAAGACAAATTATAGGTTAATGTTTTAAAAACTAATTGCTTACATCCAAGTAAAAAACCTTTCTCCCACAGATTTTCGCAAGCCCTAGTGTTAAGTCAAGTGTAGTGTGTCGTATAAGTTGTCGACATTTTTGGGCTAGACAATGCAAAAAATATACCCATAGCCGTAGCTACGGAAATATTTTTTAAAGAAGTATAGGGCAAAAATGTCAAAGCTTGGTTCGGCTAAAGTATGCTTGACTTGACACTAGTTACTATTTTCATTGCTTTGATTTAGCCATTGAAATCAATTTGGAAAGGAAGAAATTGATACCTTTCTCCATCAATTTCTGTCCCCAAATCTCCCCCAATGAGACCTAACTCCCTACAATTAAACTTCAGTAGGGAGTTTAATTGTACAAAATTTTGATAACCCACGGAGGCATTTTTTTTGATTTGTCGTGCCTGCGGCCAGGCTAGCAAATCACAGTAACACGTAGTCCCGCTTGCCTTGGGCACGGCAAATTAAAAAGTTTGACGGAATTAAACTACAATAGGAGAATTAAGTGTTTAACCCGAAAAATTTACATGAATTTTTCGGGTTAATTGCGAAAAACATGAATGCTGAAGATGTTTTCACCGTCCAATTACGCTTTGCAAGTTAGCCGCCAAAAAAATTGCATAATGCAAGTAAATTGTCATTGTCATGACGTAAATTGTATGTTTCTTTTTATACCCTCAAATAATCAACAATTAAAAAAATGAAGAAACAAACAAGTTGGATTAATATAGCACCAAATTCTGATTTTAGTATATACAACATCCCATTTGGTATCTTTAAAAAAGGAGAACAAGTTGGAGCAGGTTCCGCCATAGGCGAATTTGTAATTGATTTAAATTATTTACAAACCAAGGGCTATTTCGCTTCTATCGAATTACCCACAGGCATTTTTAATCAATCAACTCTAAACGCATTTATTGGCCTTGGCAAACCCATTACCAATGCTGCTCGAATAAGGATAATAGCCTTATTTACCAATGATAATCAAGAGTTGCAAAGCAATGAAGAGGATAAAGCTAACTGTCTAATTCCAATGGACAATGTGGAAATGCTGATACCGGTTAACGTGCCTAACTACACCGATTTTTATTCAAGCATAGAGCACGCCACCAATGTAGGCACTATGTTTCGTAACCCTGATAATGCTTTATTACCCAATTGGAAACATATTCCGGTAGGATATCATGGAAGGCCTTCGTCTATTATTGCCTCTGGCACCCCCATAAAACGACCAAAAGGACAAACCAAAGCTCCAGATGCAACAGAGCCAGATTTTGGCCCAACTCAACGATTAGATTTTGAATTGGAGATGGCTTTTATTACAAGTCAAAATACCAACCTAGGAGAATCCATTTCAACCCAAGAAGCCGAAGATTACATTTTTGGGTTTGTACTATTTAATGATTGGTCGGCCAGAGATGTGCAAGTGTGGGAATATGTACCATTAGGGCCTTTTCTATCTAAAAACTTCGGGTCATCTGTTTCTCCTTGGATTGTAACTTTAGAAGCTCTGGGATATATAAAAGTTGAATCACCCACTCAAGACCCCAAAGTACTACCCTATTTAGAGGTAAGTGGCAAAAAGAATTTTGACATCAATTTACAGGTGGGCATTCAACCACAAGGAGGCGAAGAAAATATAGTTAGTAACTCCAATTTCAAGTATATGTATTGGAATATCAACCAACAATTAGCACACCATACGGTTAATGGCTGCAATATTGAAGTAGGTGATATGTATGCTTCAGGTACTATAAGTGGGCCAACCCCAGATTCGTATGGTTCCATGTTGGAATTGGCTTGGAAAGGCACTAAACCCATACAAATGAATGACGGGACTGAGCGTAAATTTATCCATGATGGAGACACAGTTATTATGAGAGGCTATGCTGAAAAAAATGGGAAACGTGTTGGTTTCGGAGAAGTTAAAACACTTGTTCTTCCAACAGATTGATGGCTATGATTAAATCCATTACACCCAAAGATATATCCATTGCAGAACTGCACGGTTTATTGTTGGGTGCGGTATCGCCCAGACCTATTGCTTTTGCCAGTACTGTAGATACTGAAGGTAATGTAAATCTAAGCCCGTTTAGTTTTTTTAATGTGTTTAGTGCCAACCCTCCTATTATGATTTTTTCACCAGCAAGGAGGGTGAGAGGAAATACAACCAAGCATACATTGGATAATGCTATGGCTACCAAAGAAGTGGTTATCAATATTGTTAACTATGATATGGTGCAACAAATGTCGTTGGCCAGTGCCGAGTATGGACAAGGGGTTAATGAATTTACAAAAGCTGGATTTACAGAAGTGCCTTCAGAAACAATCTCGCCTCCAAGAGTTGGAGAATCACCAGTTTCGTTTGAATGCAAGGTAAATGACATTATTTATTTAGGCACAGAAGGAGGCGCTGGAAATCTTATTATTTGCGAAGTAACCAAAATCCATTTGGATACTGACATATTGGATGGGAATGGAAAAATTGATCCTAATAAAATAGACACAGTAGCTCGTATGGGAGGCAATTGGTATTCACGAGCAAGTGGAGATTCCATTTTTGAAATACCCAAACCTATTTCTTCCATTGGAATTGGGTTTGATAATATCCCTGCTTCAATCAAAAGTAGTAAGGTTCTTACTGGCAATGAACTTGGGCAACTAGGCACAATTGAAGAGATACCTCTTCCAGTCAAAGACAATTTGAACGTAAACGAAATTATTGCCTCTAGCAATAATGTTGAGGAGCGACTGCACCAATTAGCTAAAGGCCTCTTAGCTAAAAATAAAATTAGTGAGGCTTGGGAAGTGTTAATGGCCAACAAATAACAATTCTATTGTACTTACGTTTATGAGGTTAAGTTGATTTTATAAACTACTATGAAAGCTCCATTACTATTATCATTCTTTTCTCTATTGGTTTTTCAATCTCAAATTGTGAAGGCTCAAATTGAAAAGCTCTATTATGAAGATAGAACAATTAGAGCAGAAGGAGAGATAAAAAAAGGAGAGAAATTTGGTGAATGGAAATTCTACTATCCTAGTGGAGTAATTCAAGCTATTGAACATTACGAAAACGACAAACTGCATGGAGTAGCAATGTCGTATAACTTTGATGGCAATATACAGAGCAAAGAAAACTGGGTGAATGGAAGCCTAGAAGATTCCGCTTTTTACTATCACCCTAATAAAATATTAAAGCGAACAGGCGTGTATCTAAATAGTCAATATGAGGGCATTTGGATTAACTATTACTCATCAGGAGTGTTAAAAAGAACTCTTGAGTATAAAAATGGGTTGCCAAATGGAATTTGGCTTTATTATTCAGAGAAAGGAACCCTTCTACAAAAAGGATTTTATAAAAATGGGAAAGAAAGCGGCCTTTGGGAATTTTTCTCTAAAAAAGGCAAGTTAACCTATAAAGGAACTTATGAAAATGGTGTAAAAACAGGTAACTGGGTTGAAATAAAAAATGGAAAAGAGAAACCATTTAACTACAACTAAAAATCACTTGTTAAACTCAAGAAAAAACCACTTTCACCAATATTATTAAACGAGTATTCTGCTCTAATTACAAAATCGTACATAGTTACAAAGTCGAGACCAAATCCTGCACCTGCCAACCATCTGTCAGATAAGTGGGCATTACCTTCTAAATTTTCAGTATTTGTAGCATAGCCAAAATCTACATAAGTTTTTAAATATAAGGCATACGGAATGTACTGAAACTGTTCCAGTGGCATACTTTTCCATTTTGTACTTCCTCTAAAAACTGCCTTTTTAAATGTGCTCTTATTCAAAAAATAGTTCTGAGCAAAAATGGTGTACAACTCATAGCCTCTTACCAATCTGTTACTAAACCCTAAGCCCGACAACAAGGTATAAGGCTGTTCAGGGGGCGTGCTTAAATTAACTGATACAAGGCTATTAAAATAAAATCCTTTTTTCAAATCAAAATACTTAGCATAGCTCGTTTGAAAACTAGTGCGATATACACTATTTTTTAGTCCAAAACCTATATGGTCTATACCAATAGAAAAGCTATATCCATCCAAAGGGTAAGCAGCTATATCACGCCTATCAACACTATATGAGTAATTTAATTTTAAGATATTCTGCTCATTGGCGCCCGTACCTAAATAATTAGGATTTAATAAAAGCACAGTATCTGCTACAGTATTTTTGTTATAGTCAACCCCAAAGCTATGTCTCGTATAAAAAGAATTTCTTAATGTATAAGAAACCCCAAACCCTAAAGTCGTTCGCAATAAATCTTCCGTTTCAACAAACACTCTTTTATTCTCAATTGTTTTATAATGCAAATTATTATACTCCAAATATTTTGCTGAGAAAGATAGCCCATGCCGTTGGCTCCTGTCTATGTAAGGCATGGAATAGTTTACTTCAAACTTTTTAGTAAAGCCAAATTGGGCTGTTACCGTCATTCGTTCGTTCATGCCACGCATGTTAAAATGATATAAACTTAGCCCGTAAATTAATCTGCTCAAATCTGCATCGTGGTTAACCCACCAATCATTAAAATTACGATCAATTATGTCTAATAAAGGAATTGGGAACAAATACCATCTTTCAGTAACATTTATAACAATATCAACTTTATCAAAATCTAATTCCAAGATAGCTACCTCAACTTCGTTGAAAAGTTTTGTGTTGTAAATTTTATTTCTATCTGCAATTATTATTTCTTCAAGTGCTTCAAATGAGTATGCCCCTCCTTTTTCAATAGAAAGCTCTCTCAAAATAATACGATCTTTTGTCTTTTTATTTCCTGTTAAAAAGATATTATCAATAAGAACTCTTCTAGTGGATGCTAATGTATCAACTAGAGAATTATCGAGAGACTGTGAAAATACAGCAAAGGGAAAGAAGAGAAAAAATAACAGAAAAAAGCAATTTCTTGCCTCACTCTTAATGAACCTATTTGTCACAGTGAATTTATTTTGCATATAGCATAAGCTACAAAAATAAGAGTCTATGGCTAACTTTTACTAAACTGGTAATATAATCTTAATCGAACTACATCAATTTTTCTTTCCAACATCATACTAGAAGGTTTTTTGAAGCTCAACTGATGAATGATCTGGGTTAAGAAAGAAAAACCGCTGTTCTATCCCAAGTCGATGGCTAACTTGAAAATCCCCAGTCCTAGGGCAAGCTGAACAAATTGGAACAACCTTAATTCTGAACTATTAATTGCTGGATGATTTCAAATACTAAAACCTGCTATTCAAACATTAAACTTTAAAAGTTCATTAGGTTTAAAGATCACTCCAAGTCTAATATAAAAAATTTGAGTTTTAGCTTCAGGTTCAATACGATGTCCAATATCACCATTAAATTTTTCAAGTAGTATTGGATTGCCCCTGAGTAAAATTGTAAAAGAAAATAAAAATCATATAAAAAATATCGATTTCGAACATTTTACCGAAAAAGTAGAAACACTATTTCTTGCAATTATTAATTCAAGGCTTCAAAAAAAGTGTAAGCACAAAAAAGCCCCGTACTGTATGTACGAGGCGATTTTTGTAGTCCGTAGGGGAATCGAACCCCTGTTGCTGAGATGAAAACCCAGTGTCCTAACCCCTAGACGAACGGACCTCCTTGAAAAGGTGATGCAAATATAGCAGTCGTTTTTATTATGCCAAACTTGAAGCAAATTATTTTTAAACATTTATTTCGAGGCTACGAAAAATTCTATACTAATTAAATCTATTACGAACCAAGTAGAATTTAGAATTGTCATGTATTTTTGTAGAAATTTTAAAACCCACATAATTATCATGACAAAAGTTGCCATAAACGGATTTGGTAGAATTGGACGATTAACTTTCAAAGTACTACTGGAAAATAGCAATATTGAAATTGTAGCTATTAACGACCTTACAGACACAAAAACACTTGCTCACCTTTTAAAGTATGATTCAGTACATGGAAAATTTCCAGGAACTGTAGAAGCGACTAGCGATGGTATTATTGTAAATGGTAATGAGATTAAGATTTATGCAGAAAGAGAGCCTGCTAAACTTCCTTGGGGGAAATTGAGTGTAGATGTAGTTCTTGAATCTACTGGTAGATTTGTTGATCCTGAAGGAGCTGGAGGCCATCTAACTGCCGGAGCTAAAAAAGTAGTTATTTCTGCACCAGCAAAAGGCGATATTACAACTATAGTACTAGGTGTTAATGATGAAGTATTAACTGGTGAAGAACAAATTCTATCAAACGCTTCTTGTACTACTAACTGTTTAGCTCCAATGGCTAAAGTATTGAACGATACATTCGGAATTGAAAAAGGGTATATTACAACTATTCACGCTTATACAGCAGATCAAAACTTGCAAGATGCACCTCATAAAGATTTAAGAAGAGCACGTGCTGCTGCTTATTCAATTGTACCTACTTCTACAGGTGCCGCAAAAGCCGTTGGTTTAGTATTACCAGAATTGCAAGGTAAACTAGATGGATGTGCTATGAGGGTACCTATTCCAGATGGTTCGTTAACTGACTTAACAGTAATGCTTAAAAAAGAAGCTACTGCTGAAGAAATTAATGCTGCAATGAAAAAAGCATCTGAAGGGCCAATGAAAGGTATCTTAGAATATACAGAAGACCCTATCGTATCTATTGATATTGTAGGAAACCCTCATTCATGTATCTTCGACTCATTAATGACTTCTGCCAATGGAACACTTGTAAAAGTAGTAGGTTGGTATGATAACGAAGCAGGTTACTCTAACAGGGCTGCTGATTTAATTGAGAAAATTAGCTAAAAAAAGTTTATAATAAATAAATAAAAAGCGTCCTATGGGCGCTTTTTATGTTTATTGAAGATTCTACTATTAACCTGAGTTCGGAATAAGGAATGCTGTCAGCTTTAGCTATTCCTTATCCCGAACTCAGGTTATTAAGTCTTTCTTTTATCTAAGAGTTGTTTAAAAAATACATTTAAAATTACGCCAATAAGTACCAAAAATATCCCTGTAAATGATTTCATCGTATAGGATTCATCAAAAAGCAGGAACCCAAATAAAAGAGCAAAAACTATCCCTATGTATTGAATACTAGAGATTTTAGATAATTCCTCCAGTTGATATGCTTTGGTCATAAAATACTGAGCGAATTGAGTTGCTAGCCCAATAGATAATAATACAATTAGTTCCATTAACGAAGGGGTTGTCCAACCAGTGAACAATAGATACAGACCAGTAATTGGTATAGTAACCAAAGGGAAATAAAATATGATAACCAATGGATGTTCACTCAGCTTAAGCTTTCGAATGCTATTATAGGCCATACCAGCAGCCATGGCAGAAGAAACCCCAACCAGCAACTGCAATTGTGTTACCCTTGGGTCAAACCCTTGAATAAGAATTACACCAATAAATGAGATAAGAAAAAATAACCACTGAATAGAATAAACCCTTTCTTTTACAACTAAAATCCCTAGAAGCGATGTAAAAATAGGAGACAAATATTGGATGGCTACGGCACTTGCAAGCGGCATTTTTTGGATGGTGGAAAAAAATAATAAAAGTCCAATTGAGCCTGCAATTCCTCTTATAATTAACCATTTTTTATTATTACCCCATAAACTAATTCCAAGTCTGTTGAGAGTTACAAATGAAATTATAAACGAAACTACTGATCTAAAGAACACAAT
>Ga0256834_1000093_pt1 | contig 59628 bp, 58 predicted proteins | sample 4281140metaG_FD_190536 | JGI IMG/M metagenome (GOLD analysis project Ga0256834, IMG submission 190536) | Hydrothermal vent microbial communities from East Pacific Rise, Pacific Ocean - 4281-140 | ecosystem: Environmental > Aquatic > Marine > Hydrothermal vents | place: Pacific Ocean: East...
AAACGAAGAAATCATAAATTTTGGCAAATACAAAGGACAAAAAGTTGCCGACGTATTGCTCAAAGACAAAGGATATTACGGCTGGATCATGCATGCCGATTTTCCTTTATATACCAAAAAAATCGTAAAAAATGTCTATGACAGACTTCAATTACAGTTGGAACAAGAAAAACTGGAAGCCTTAAAAAATAAATTTAACGGCGATAATAATTCATAATTTTCATTGCCTATGCTTAAATTTGTTTGGAAAAAATACAAAAAAGAACTCCTTTTTTTATTGGTGTTACTAGTCGGACTATCTGCCTTATTGAGCAGGCTAAATCAATTTGGCATCAGCATGATAATAGGCGGGGTTTTGGTATATTTATACACCAAATACCAACAAACCAATCCCGCCGAACTCAAACAACTAAGACAAACCTTGCAAAATCAACAACGTGAAATTGCCGAATTAAAAAATCGAAAACTCAATGTAATCGGACTAAAAAACATTTTGGAAGTCGGCTTGCTCGAAATAGATACCAACTTTACCCGAACTTGGAACGAAAAATTTGTAGAAGACGGCAAAGATTTGCACTTTATCGGCGCCTTGCAGATTCAATTGGTTGCCAAATACGGCGTCAATCTCAAAGACTTGAAAGTGCAAATAGACCACCACAACAAAATGATTTATATAAGCAACTTACAACCCAAATTTTTATCCTTTTCCGAAATCAATCACGAATGGAAAATCGCCGAAATGATGGAACATAAAAAACGACCGTGGATAATCAGCAATTATTGGAAAAAATCGGAACGCTATCAAGAGTTGCTCAATCATAAAATGGAAGAAAAACGCAAAGAATTGTATATTGAAGTCAAACAAGGTCCCGAAGAAATACAATGGTTACTCAAACCCTTATATCAACAAGTCGAAAACACCATGCGCATATTACTCAACCGCGGCGACTATGATATAGAATTTATCAAAAATACCACCGAAGATTTTTTGCCTATCGAAGCCTATTTTGAAGACGCCGCATGGCAAAAATCAATTAAAAAATAACTTACAAAACGGCATGTTTTTTGAAATAACTGCATAAAACATTCAACACAACAACACAAACAAATGTCTATGAAATATTTTTTAACCGGTATTTTATTTATTATATTTTTTATATCAAGTGCTCAAAATCTCGGTATAGGCTTACAACAAAGTAAGGTTTACAAAATGACTACCGCTCGCGTACAAAACGATTACATAATACCCGACCGACAAGGAGGATTTATAACTGTCAGCACCAAACGAAGCGGTTTTTTGGCAAATCCGCTGGTTTTTGAATCGTACGTAAATTTATATGACGAACAAATGCAACCGGTAAAAAAAATTACACTAAAACTCAACAAAGGAACCGTAAAAGGCAGTATCAAAGGAGCTTTTATCGACAAAAGACAATTGAAATTGATTAAACTCGAAAGTAATTTGCGAAAACATTATTACGCTTTCAAGATATTAAGCGGCGATATAGCACATGGAAAGAATTTTGACGAAAAAGAATTTTTTCGGCTTAACTTCAATTATCCAAAAAACGAAGTCAATTTATTTGTCAATCTTAATTCACTATACTTCGAAAAACTTAAATATTACAGCGATGTAAACTTTTTCAATCCTAAAATATTCATCAAGTTTTCGCCTCAAAACCGATTTTTTGCACTGATTTACAAAAGTATCAAAACAAATAACAATCTATACAAAGCAGTTATTTTTGACAATAAATTTAATAAAATATTCGAAAAAAGTTTTGGAGGAAACATACCTAAGCAATTGTTCAAAATAACCGACATGCTTGTAAGTGATACCGACGGAAGTGTATATATAACAGCTGCCGTTTACAAAAACAACCCGCACAAAAAAAGACGTTTTGTAAACACCGATAATCTGAAAAATTTTATGATTTACGAATTACGTCCCGACAAACAATACCAATATAGTGTAAAACCCAAAAAAGTAATGGAAAAATTACACCTTGGAAAACCTGCAAATGAAGACAATGAAATATATGTTTTCGGATTTTATCGCAATCGCTATATCGATTTAAATGATATCGATGGTATTTTTCGCCTCAATTTGACAACTCATGGTCTCGGATTACTCACCGAAAATTACGCCCCGTTTAAAGTAAAGTTGGTGCACACCTCATATAATAAATCACATAAAAATACCAAAAATCACCAAATGATTGTTCGTAAACATTATGTTTCGAACAATGGTGATTGGCTCATCAATTCCGAAGATTTTTATATACCCTTGATGATGAAACGCAAAGACCGAGAAGCTTCGGTTAGCGAAATTGTCGGAGATATTTTTAGCATTAAAATTTCAAAACAGGGCAATATTTACTGGTCAAAAAAAATATTCAAACAACAAGTAGTCAAACCGCGATTGGCACTTCACTCCTATTTTAGCACACTTATTAATGGCAATAATTATATCCTGTTTACCGATTCAAAACTCAAAAAACAAACGGGTAAAGAACCTTTTTACCTCAACAATAAAGACTTGCAAAACTTAAATGGTATTAAAATAAGCAATTCGGGTAACACCGATATTGAAATTGTCAAAGAAAATAAAAAAAGCAAATTCAGGTTTATGCCTATTGAAGGTATTATGATAAATAAAAATCAAGCCGTTATACCTGCCAAAGACCATCAATACATCAAATTTTACAAATTGAATTTCAAATAGTTTTTAGTCCGAAAAATTTTGTCCCGAAATTTCGGGACAAAATTTTTTGGACTGTTTTATAAATCAATTTGGTATAACTATCCGCCGAAATCGTCAAATCGAATATTTTCGGGAGGCACGCCCAAGTTTTCGAGCATACCTACTACGGCTTTGTTCATCATTGGTGGTCCGCAGAAATAATATTCGATATCTTCGGGAGTTTCATGTTTGCTCAAATAGTTATCGTATAAAGCCTGATGTACAAAACCTACAAAACCATCGCCGGGTGCTTCCAAATTTTCTTTGATTTGCCAATCGTCTTCGGGACGCGGTTCGGACAACACCAGGTAGAATTTAAAATTGGGGAATTCTTTTTCCAAACCTCTAAAATGATCAATATAGAACAATTCGCGTTTGCTACGTCCTCCATACCAATACGATACTTTTCTGTTGGTTTTAAGAGTTTTAAACAAATGAAACAAGTGTGAGCGCATAGGTGCCATACCGGCTCCACCACCTATATAAACCATTTCGGCATCGCTGTCTTCATTGATAAAGAACTCGCCGTAAGGTCCCGAAATTTTGACAATATCACCGGGTTTACGTGAAAAAATATAAGATGAAGCTATTCCCGGATTAACGTCCATCCAAGTGTTTTTCTCTCTATCCCAAGGTGGTGTGGCAATACGTACATTGAGCATAATACGGCGTCCTTCGGCAGGATAACTTGCCATGGAATAAGCACGAGTAACTTCTTCATCATTTTTCATTACCAAGGGCCACAAATTAAACTTATCCCAATCTTCGCGAAACTTATCGGGTGCGCCCGGGTGTTCTTCGGGGTGTGCCGTAATGTCAATATCTTTATAATGAATAGTTGCCGGCGGCACATCGATTTGAATATAACCTCCCGCTTTATAATTGATGTCTTCGGGTACTTCTACTATAAATTCTTTGATAAACGAAGCTACATTGTAGTTTGAAACCACTTTGGCGTCCCATTTTTTTACTCCGAAAACTTCTTCGGGAACTTCTATCTCCATATCTTCTTTTACTTTCACTTGACAACCTAAACGCCAACCTTCTTCTTTTTCTTTTAATGTAAAATGAGGTTCTTCGGTAGGCAACATATTACCTCCGCCTTTTTTTACTTTTACTTTACATTGCAAACAGGTTCCACCTCCGCCACAAGCGGAAGGCAAAAATATTTTTTCGTTAGAAAGTGTGCTCAACAACGAAGCACCGCTTTCTACTTCCAATTCTTTTTCGCCGTTTACCAATATTTTTACTTTTCCGCCGGGTAAGAGTTTGGCTTTTGCCCATAACAGCAAAACTACCAAAATCAATACGACTATCAAAAAAACCAATACACTTGCTAATATTACTTTTGTTGTATTTTGATCCATCTTCTTTATATCTTTGAGTTATATTTTAATTCCCATAAATGCCATAAAAGCAATTGCCATTAATCCGGTTATAATAAAGGTTATTCCTAATCCGCGAAGAGGTGCAGGGACATTGGAATAAGAAATCTTTTCTCTGACGGCTGCCAGCAACACAATGGCTATCAGCCAGCCGATACCCGAACCAAGTCCGTAAACAATGGCTTCCGATACTTGTGTAAATTCTTTTTGTTGCATAAACAACGAACCACCCAAAATGGCACAATTGACGGCGATCAAAGGCAAGAAAATCCCCAATGACGAATAAAGTGCAGGTGCAAAACGCTCTACAAACATTTCAACCAATTGCACCATAGCGGCAATCACGGCAATAAACATGATAAAACTCAAAAAACTCAAATCGATGTTTGCCAATGAAGGATCTAACCATTTAAGGGCTCCGGGTTGTAACAAATATTTGTCTATCAAAAAGTTTACGGGGACGGTTATAGCCAATACAAATACTACGGCTGCTCCCAAGCCCACAGCTGTTTTTACCTTTTTGGATACGGCTAAATATGAACACATACCCAAGAAAAAGGCAAAAACCATATTTTCTATAAAAATACTACGTATAAATAAACTCCACAATTCCATAATCTCAATTTTTTTATTCTTTTTCGGTTAGTTGCGGGAACATACTGCGTTGCACCCAAATAAATATTCCAACGGTAATAAGTGCCATTGCCGGCAATAACATCATGGCATTATTTACATAGCCGTGATCATATAACCATTGAGGTATTACCTTGTGGTCAAACAAAGTGCCCGAACCGAGCAATTCGCGGAAAAACGCCACAATAATCAATACCAATCCGTATCCGGCACCGTTACCTATACCGTCCAAAAACGAATCCCAAGGCTTATTTGCCAAAGCAAAGGCTTCCAAACGTCCCATCACGATACAGTTGGTAATAATAAGTCCTACAAATACCGACAACTCTTTGCTAACATCATAAGCATAGGCTTTTAATATTTGATCTACCAAGATAACCAAAGTTGCCACTACCAACAATTGCACTATAATACGAATACGATTAGGTATATAATTTCGCAATAAAGAAACAATTACATTGCTCAGTGCTACCACCACCATAACCGACAATGACATTACTATTGCCGGCATCAGTTTTACGGTTATTGCCAAAGCCGAACAAATACCCAAAACCTGCACGGTTATCGGGTTGTTTTCATTTAACGGATCTTTAATCAGATCTTGCCATTTATGTTTTTTTGCCATAATATTTTATTTATTGTTAAATCGATATCCCGATACTTCGGGAGTTAAACGATAAATTGATAATTATTTTATTGTGTTTTTTTATTTCAATATCAGCAATGTTTAACTTCTCAATACATTAATAAAAATACTCGAAGTAACATTGCCGTAAAAGCATCTGACACCGGTTATCCGGCATCTATCATTTCTTTCTCATTTTATCAAAGAACGGAATATAATGTTTTAAACGTTCTTGCAACATATTGGTTACACCGTTGCTGGTTAAAGTCGAGCCCGAGATGGCATCTACTTCATGGTCTTCTTTATCTTTATTTTCGGGATCTTTGTTGCCTTTGAGCAAAGTAATACCTCTAAAAGTTCCGTCTTTGTCATAAATTTTTTCACCTTTAAATTGGTTTTCAAACCATTTTTTTGTGATTTCGGCACCCAATCCGGGTGTTTCGCCTTTGTGTCCGAATTTAACCCCTTTGACGGTATTCAAATCTCCTTCCAAAGCGATATACCCCCAAATATCGTCCCATAAACCCTTGCCGTATAGCGGAATAACATAATATTTTTGACCGTCCACCGTAGCTATGAATATAGGGAAACGTTGTGCATCGACCGGTTTTTTTACTTCGGCTTTCATATTTATATCAAAAGCATTGACATTATTATCAACGCTACCGTCGGTTTTTAAGGCATACTGTTCGGTAAAATAGGTATTAAAGTACTTTTCAATTTGTTGATAATTCAACTTCAAACCTTCGGATTTTGCTTTTTGATTTAAAGCTTCTTTATCCAAACCGATGGTATAAAGTATATCGGTCATTTTTTCTTGTCTTACGTTTTGTTCTTGTGCGGGTTTTAAGAACATTACCGCCAACGAAAGTAAAATCGCAGACACTGTTACGACAACGGCTGCAAATAATATCGTGTATAAATTACTGTTTCTGTCCATAATCTTAATAATTAAGCCGTTTGTTTTTCAAATCTTTTCATTCTTTTTTTGATATTGGCTTGCACAACATAATAATCTATGGTCGGTGCAACAACATTGAGTAACAAAATAGCCAACATAACTCCTTCGGGATAAGCCGGATTAAAAACACGTATCAGAATGGCAAATACACCGATTAAGAAACCGTATATCCACTTACCTCGACGGGTTTGAGCGGCAGTAACGGGGTCGGTAGCCATAAATACCACACCAAAAGCCAAACCGCCTACTAACAAATGTTGCCACCAAGGCAATTGCATCAAGGTATTGGCACCCCAAAGGTTAAAAACAAGTGCCATAAGTGCGGCACCCAAAAAGCCCGAAACCATAATACGCCAGCTGGCAACACGAGTAAGTAAGAGCAAAACGGCGCCAATCAAAATCATAACAACAGAAGTTTCGCCAACACTTCCCGGTATGGTTCCCATAAACATTTCTTTCCAGGTATATGCAATCTCGTGTCCTTGTCCCAAAGCACCCAAAATGGTTTCACCCGAATAAGCATCGACAGTTTCGGGTTTGGGAATCCAAACTTCATTACCGGACATAAAAGTCGGATATGCAAAAAAAGCAAAGGCCCGTGCCGTGAGTGCCGGGTTAACAATATTCATACCTGTGCCACCAAAAACCTCCTTGCCTATAACCACGGCAAAAGCTACCGATACGGCTAATATCCACAGGGGTATGGTAACCGGCATGATCAACGGTATCAATAAACCGGAAACCAAATATCCTTCGTTTACTTCATGTCCGCGCAATACGGCAAAATAAAACTCAATACCTAATCCAACTGCATAAGAAACAATTATCATGGGCAATACTTTCCAAAAGCCGTACATGAATTGTTCCATATTGCTCACTTCGGTGCCGGCTTGCAAATAGTATTGATGTCCGACGTTCCACATACCGAACAAAGTTGCCGGTATTAAGGCCAGCACAACGGTGAACATTACCCGTTTTAAATCGACTGCATCACGAATATGAGCACCCTTTTTGGTGGTTTCGTCGGGAGTAAACATAAAAGTAAACATCGCCATGTAAGCCGGACGCAACTTTTCATACTTACCACCTTCGAGAAACAAGTGTTCGTATTTGTTAAAAAACTTTTCTATAAATTTCATTGTTATCTTTTATTTTTTTTGATGTATCTATATCCCGATATTTCGGGAGATGAAACAATTAACCGAAAATTTCCGATTGCTAATTTGTATCCCCCAATAATTGTTTAACCTATTTCAACTTGCATGATATCCAAACCTTTGCGGATAAGTTCTTGTGTATCTATTTTAGACGAATTGATATAATCCAACAAAGCAAAGTCTTCGGGAGCTACTTCGAGTATTCCCAATTGCTCCATTTTTTCAACATCGCCCAACAAAGCGGCTTTGAGCAGGTGCACCGGATAAATATCCAAAGGCATAACCGCTTCAAATTCTTCGGTCATGACAAAAGCTCTTTCTTCGCCATACAAATTGGCATCGATGTCGAGTTCTTTTGAACTTTCAATACCGAAATTGTAAAAACCTTTTCTGTTTTTGCCAAGAAATGGCATCCAACCCATAAAACGAAGTTTATTGCCCAAAGGTATGACGGTTATTTGATTGTCATAAAAGTTCAAAAAACGGTCTTTGGTTATATTGCTTCCCGTTAAAACATTACCACTGATGATGCGCACGTTATCATCTTTGAGTTTGTCTTTTAAAAAGTCGCTTAAATAGGCACCCGGAATTATACTGTAATATTTAGGGTCTTTTACTTGGGAGCCTGCCAACGCAATATGTCGTTCGGGACGATATTGACCTGTATTGAAAAAATTGCCGATTATGGCAACATCTGCCGGATTTACCGTCCATACACGATCGCCCTTGGCAATGGGTTCAAATTTTTCGATACTGATACTGACATTTCCAACCGGATGCGGTCCAAAAGCTTTTACCACTTGTACACCGGTTATTTTGTCAAAATCGGAAGCTGTATTTCCATTGACGATTAAATATACGTCTCCGTCGGTGAGTTTTTTTAAGACTGTAATACCCGTTTCAAAATCTTTCATCTTGCTTTTAAGTGCAAAAGCGTAATCTACTCCCAACGGAGCCGAATCATAAGCCGAAACAAAAATAGCTTTGGGCTTGTCGTCGGGGTGCGCTATCACATCATACGGACGTTGTTTGATGGTAGCAAACAAACCGCTTTGCAAGAGCAAATCCAATATTTGAGAACGATCGGCATTCTCGGGTTTCACTACTTCAAAATTCTTGTAAGTATCGGTAGTATCCGGCTTTATTAAGATTTTTAAAATTTTACGTTTCTCACCGCGAATAATATCTTCAATGGTTCCACTAACGGGCGATGTAAATTTGATTCTATCGATATATTTATGATAAAATAATTCGTCGCCGGCATCGACGTGGTCTCCGATTTTGACAGTCAAACGCGGATTTATTCCGTAAAATTCGGTTGGTTTGACAGCATACATGGAAGCACGGGGGGCTACCTCCAAAACATGAGCCGCTCGTCCCTTTAAAGGTATGTTCAAACCTCTGTTTATTTTGACTTGTTTATACATAATCGATTAATAATTTCATTTTATTTGAAAATTCAAGCAAATTTATGAAAAACAAATGTATCAAAACTGACATTTATCGCTTTTATTTATTTATTTTTGCTTCATGTTTAATAAATATTTTTTATACCTGTTGCCATGTTAAATATTCCCGTTTATAAATTTGAAGCTTTTTCGTTTGATGACAAAATTAAAGTTGCCTTACAAACTTGTAATCAATACGGCATCAGCCACATACCTGTTGTCGAAAAGGACATTTATCGCGGCATGATACGCTGTGATGACATAAGTAATACTGAAAATCAAAACGATATTATAAAAAACCACACTTATTTGTTAGAAAAAGTTTATCTGTCGGATAGAATGAATTGGACGGAAATCCTCGGTGTTATGATGCGTAATGAAGCCAATGTTTTGGGAGTTTTGGACTTGTCGGGTAAATATATCGGTGTGCGATTGCTCGATGATATTTTAAACTTGCTGACCGAAAAAACTTTTATCAACGAAAAGGGATATTTGTTGGTAATCGGCAAACCAACTACTGACTTTTCAATTAGTCAAGTAGCGCAAATTATCGAATCGGATGGCGGAAAAATATTGGGAATTTTGCTCAACCAAAACGATAAGACCAGTCAGTTGGAAGTCAAAATACAAACTGACGACATCAATGAAATAATTCAAACTTTTCGTCGCTACGACTACCAAATTATCAGCCAAATGGAAGAAGATTTGCACTTGCAAGAACTCAAAGAACATTCCGATTTTTTGAGACGTTATTTGGAAATGGGCAATTGATACAAAAAAACAATCAACACCAAAAAGTATTCATTATAAGTCTTAGCGTTGCACCACCAATACCGGAATGTTAATACTGTGTCGCACGGCATTAATGGTTGTACCGAAAATCAAATCTTTGAGCCACTTATGTCCGTGCGAACCCAACACCAAAACATCGGCATTAAAAACAGTCGCTATTTGCGGTATGGCTATTTTCGGATTTCCAAAACCTATTTGTGTGCTTACATCATAACCCAAGTCTCTGATACGAGCAGCATATCGTTTCAAAACTTCTTGGTCTTGAAGAGTTTCGTAATCGTTGGTATCTTGTCCGAAATAAATTGCCGGTGCACTTTCAACAACATGTATCAACAAATAACGGGTACCCGTTTTACCCAGTGCCAAGGCATGATTTAGTATTTCGTGATCGATATTTGAAAAATCAACAGCTATGGCAATACGTTTATACTCCGGATACTTAAAATTAGGCGACAAATCTTTGCGTTCATGGGTATCCAAAGGTCTTATATTTGATTTATTAAGCAACGGAACCAAAGTGATGTATAACAACAAGATAAAAATCATAAACAAAAACAAAAATAACAGAAACATCATGGGCGGTTTGATTGCTCCGGTTTTAATCCATGTGCTTATTTCGTCCGTAACCAACCATACATTGAGACTGATAATAACGCCTGCTATCAACCAAGCCGACAACTTGGTTTTGAAACCAATGACAAAATGCCCCATATAGTTTTGGTTACCGACAAAATGTATCAAGGGAATAACTGCAAAACCCAATTGCAAACTCAATATAACCTGACTGAAAATCAACATTTTTCCGGTATAACTTTCGCCCATAAACCAAATAACGACGATAGCGGGCACAATAGCCAACAAGCGAGTAATCATACGACGTATCCATGGTTGAATACGCAAATTGATAAAACCTTCCATGATAATTTGGCCTGCCAAAGTGCCGGTTATGGTGCTGCTTTGTCCGGCTGCAATCAAAGCTACGGCAAACAATACGGGCGCCCGGTGCGAACCCAACAAAGGTTCAAGCAATTTATAAGCATCTTGAATTTCGGCTACTTGATACAAACCGGCTTTGTAAAAAGTTGCCGCTGCTAAAATCAAAATAGCGGCATTGACAAAAAAAGCTAAATTAAGCGCTACCAAACTATCTATTAAATTAAATTTCAATGCCTGTTTAATACTCTTAAAACCGGAACTGAACTTACGGGTTTGCACCAATGACGAGTGCAAATACAAATTATGAGGCATAACCGTAGCACCTATTATTCCCAAAGCAATATACAAAGCATCTTTATCGGGAATGGAAGGAATAAAACCTCGCAAAATATCACCTGCATGAGGCTTTGCCAAAAACATTTCAATCAAAAAAGAAAGACCAATTACAAAAACCAGAGCCAAAATAAAAGCTTCCATTTTGCGCATACCTTTGTTGATGAGAAACAACAAGATAAAAGTATCTAAAAAAGTAATCAAGATACCCCAAATCAACGGTATGTCAAACAACAAATTTATACCTATTGCCATTCCGATAACCTCAGCCAAATCGGTTGCAATAATGGCTATCTCAGCCAAAAAATACAAAGCGTAATTGACCAAAGGCGGATAATTTTCGCGACATGCCTGTGCCAAATCGCGTCCACGCACAATACCCAAACGAGCAGCCAAACTTTGCAACAGAACCGCCATAATGTTTGACATCAACAAAACCCAAAGCAAAGCGTATCCAAAACGACTGCCACCGGCTAAATCCGTAGCCCAATTGCCCGGATCCATATAACCTACACTTATCAAATATGCCGGACCCATAAAAGCCAAAAGTTTTTTAAAAAAGCCTTTTTTTCGGGTCGTATCAACACTGGCATGAACCTCTTCTAAGGATTTGTTTGTCATACAATTGTTTTATACACAAAGATATAACATAAGCGTATATCAAATCAATAAAAAACATTTATTATTATTTATACAACCATAAACTTTTACAATCAACAAAAATACTTTTGCTTGACCTATTAACCTATTTTTGAATATTATTAACCATGAAAAAAATTAAACAAAATGGCAAAAATAACATTGAAGGGCAATCCGGTAAACACCATTGGAAGTTTACCCGAAAAAGGAACACAAGCTCCCGATTTTAAATTAACCGCAACCGATTTAAGCGAAAAATCCATTTCCGATTTTAAAGGAGCCAAACTGGTTCTCAATATTTTTCCAAGTTTGGACACCCCTACTTGTGCGGCTTCGGTCAGACGTTTTAACCAACTGGCAACAGAACTGAACGGCACCAAAGTTTTGGCTGTTTCAAAAGACTTGCCTTTTGCACATTCGCGTTTTTGCAGTAGCGAAGGTATTGAAAATGTCATCAATCTGTCCGGTTTTAAGTGCAATGATAATTTCGGCAAAGACTACGGCGTTGAAATCATTGACGGACCCTTGTCCGGATTGTATTCGAGAGCCGTAGTGGTTATTGACGAAAACGGACAAATAATTTATACCCAACAAGTACCCGAGATTGTAGATGAACCCAACTACGATGAAGTTTTACAGCTATTAAAATAAAGTTGAAAATTTTCGGGTTTTGACGAGACTGTCTCAAAAAATAAATAGCTTGTAGTTATTAACTTAACAAGTTGGTTCTTAATAAATTATTTAAAAGACACTTTTGAGACAGTCTTTTTATGCCTGTATTTTTATCTTGAAAAATCGTTGCTTAATACGATACAAAATATAAGCTGCCGCAAACAATTGCGAATAAACCACCACACGTTGCATAATAACCCTTATCTTTAAATACAACTCCGCCTCACTACTCGAAGGAATAACGGAACGCAACAATAAATACAATATAAGCAACCCGTTTAAAAACATCAACGTGTAATAAATATGCGGATAATCTTCCTTGTCAATCATAAAATTCAAACTGATACCGGCAGCCAAAAAAGCTACAAAAGCCGAAACACCGAAAAAAATATGATAATTAAAATACAAATCAACCATAAAAATAGCAATACCAATATAGCTGATACCCGAAATTATACCCAATACCACCGGAATTATACTTTTTTTAACCAATAATTTGGAAGTAATATAAAAAAACAAAGCAGTGCCGATGCCTACCAACGACAACGATATTGTATAAAAAATCCAAAAAGGGTTTTTAAAACCGTTAAAATAAACGGCTCGACCCAAATCACTTAAATAATTTTGATTGTAAGTAAAACAAACTTCTTCGGGGTGGTAATAACTGCCGCCTTGATACAAATAAATCAAAACATGGGTGATAAAGAAAAATTGCACTAATGTAAAAATGGCAAAATCAATTAAATTTTTCATTACTTATTACAAAATAAGAATTATTGATTTTGTAAATTTAATAAAAATTCGGCTGCTTCAAAAACAGTAATTTGTCTTTTATTTATTTTTTTTATCATTTTTGGCAAAAATTCAAAATATTTAGAATTCTTATAAAAATTGTCTAAAATTGTTTGTTTTACAAACTCTTGTAACCAATAAGTGTCTTGTGCCAACCTGTTTTGGACAAAAAAATCGTTTTTTCGGGTCAATTTTACATAGGTATCTATCTCATTAACAACCTCTTTAATTCCTTTGTTATACAAGGCGCTAGACAACAACACTTTGGGCAGCCAACCGCTTTTTTTGGGAGGAAAATAATGTAATGCGGTTTGAAAAGCTTTTTGAGCCAATTTTGCAGGTTGCAAATTATCACCTTCGGCTTTATTGATAACAATCAGGTCAGCCATTTCAATAATACCGCGTTTGATCCCTTGCAGTTCGTCGCCGGCACCGGCTAATTTTAAAAGCAGAAAAAAATCGACCATTTGTGCCACCATGGTTTCGGACTGCCCTACCCCGACGGTTTCAATCAAAATGCGGTCAAAACCGGCAGCTTCACAAAGCAAAATACTTTCGCGTGTTTTGCGTGCCACACCTCCCAACTGATCTCCCGAAGCCGTTGGACGTATATAAGCACGAGGGTCTTTGGACAATTGTTCCATTCGAGTTTTGTCTCCCAAAATACTCCCTTTGGTCAAACTGCTACTGGGGTCAATGGCTAAAACAGCTACTTTATGACCTTGCGAGGTATAATATTTGCCCAAACTTTCTATAAATGTGCTTTTTCCAACTCCCGGAACACCGGTAATACCAATCCTAACCGAATTGCCCGTATGCGGCAACAAAGCTTTTAATATTTTTTGACCCAAATCAAAACGTTTCCTGTTTTGGCTTTCAATCAGCGTTATAGCTTTGCTCAAATAAATCTTATCGCCCGCCAAAATTCTTTTGACATATTGAGTCGTATCAACCCTTTGTCTTTTTTGTGGCAATATATTACGATTGAGACGTTGAATATTTTCAACACCTGCTACTTCCTGTAAAGCCGATTTGTTATCTTTCTTTTTCATAATCTTTGAAATATAAAATTACAAAAAAAATGTGCAATTGTAAAATTTCCGCAAATTTTACCGCTTACAATCCGCTTTGCCTCAATATTGACGTATCTTTGTAGGATAAAAATAAACGACAATGAACAAAAAAGTTTTATTGATGATTTTGGACGGTTGGGGTATCACACAAGATCCAAATGTTTCGGCAATTGCCCAAGCCGACACCCCTTTTATGGATACTTTGATACAAAAATACCCGCATGCCAAACTATTTACTTCGGGCGAAAATGTCGGATTGCCCGACGGACAAATGGGCAACTCCGAAGTAGGGCACATGAATTTGGGTGCCGGACGAATTGTCTATCAAGATTTGGTTAAGATAAATAAAGCGATACAAAACGGAAGTTTTTTTGAAAATAAAGTGTTGAAAGAAGCTTTTGAATATGCTCGAAAAAACAACAAAGCCGTGCATTTTTTGGGGCTATTGTCCGACGGTGGTGTGCACTCGCATATCAACCACCTCAAAGCCTTGATTGATATGGCTCAAAAACACAAAGTCAAAGCCTACATACACGCCTTTATGGACGGTCGAGACGTCGATCCGCACTCCGGTATCAATTTTATAAAACAAATACAAAATTATATCAAAAATAAACCGGTTCAAATAGCTTCGATTATCGGTAGATACTACGCCATGGACAGAGATAACCGTTGGGAAAGAATCAAAAAAGCTTATGATTTATTGGTTAAAGGCGAAGGTAAACCTGCCACCGACCTTGTAAAGGCAGTTGAACAAAGTTACAACGAAGGCGTTTCGGACGAGTTTATCCTGCCTATAGCTCATGTCGATAATAACGGCAAACCCGTAGGAACCATTGATGCAAACGATGTAGTGATATTTTACAACTTCAGAACCGATAGAGGTCGCGAACTTACCAAAGCACTGACACAAGAAGATTTTCCCGATTATCAAATGAAAAAACTCCCCTTGTATTTTGTAACCATGACCATATACGACGATAAATTTGAAAACATTAAAGTTGCTTACCCGAAAGAAGATTTAAAAAATACGCTGGGAGAAATAGTTTCACAACTCGGCAAAAAACAAATTCGGATTGCCGAAACCGAAAAATATCCACATGTAACTTTCTTTTTTTCGGGCGGTAAAGAAAATGAATTTCGGGGCGAAAAACGAATATTGATACCTTCGCCCAAAGTAGCCACCTACGATTTAAAACCCGAAATGAGTGCCAATGAAGTAACCGAAGCGCTATTGCCCGAAATTAAAAACGAAACCGCCGACCTCATTGTGCTTAATTATGCCAACGGCGACATGGTTGGACATACCGGCAATTTTGAAGCCGCCAAAAAAGCCGCCGAAACAGTCGATAAAAATGTGCAAAAGGTAGTTACGGAAGCTTTAAAACACAATTATACCGTAATTATTTTAGCCGATCACGGTAATGCCGAAAATATGATTAATCCCGATGGAACACCTAATACGGCTCATACCACCAATCCGGTTCCGGTTATTTTGATTGATAATAATTTAAAACCCAAACTCAAAGACGGTATATTAGCCAATGTGGCACCTACAATTTTGAAAATAATGAATATACAAATACCCGAAAATATGGAAAAACCTCTGTTTTAATACCAATTTGCAAAAGTTCGGTTAATGAACAGGAACACCATACAAGTCAAATTCATCAGCCCGTGTGATTTGAACAGAAACAAACTTTCCTATTTCGATATGGTATTTGGTGGCATCAATCCACACTTCGTTATCTACTTCGGGACTATCGTATTCGGTACGTCCGACATAGTAGTTACCTTCTTTGCGGTCAAACAAACATTTAAAAATTTGTCCCGTTTTGTTTTGGTTCTTTTCAAATGAAATTTGACGTTGCAATTCCATAATTTCTTCCACACGTTGTTGTTTTATCTCATCGGGAACATTGTCGTTGAGTTTTCCGGCAAATGTATTTTCTTCGTGCGAATATGCAAAAACTCCCAAGCGGTCAAAACGGGTATCGGCAACCCATTGTTTTAATTCTTGAAATTTTTGGGGTGTTTCGCCGGGGTATCCGACAATCAATGTGGTTCTAATGGCTACATCGGGTATCTGTGCACGTAGTTTTCGTATCAAATCTTCTGTTTTTTGACGATTGTGTCCTCTTCGCATAGATTTTAAGATATCGTTATTGATATGCTGTAAAGGAATATCCATATAGTTGCAAATTTTGGGTTCTTGGGCAATGGTTTTTATTACCTCTTCGGGAAAACCCGTAGGAAAAGCATAATGCAAACGTATCCATTCGATACCCTCTACTTGTACCAAGGCTTTGAGCAAATCGTTTAACATGCGTTTGCCATACAAATCCAAACCGTAAAAGGTAAGATCTTGGGCTATCAATATCAATTCTTTTACGCCTTTGGCTGCCAGTTTTTGAGCTTCGAGCACCAAACTTTCGATACTACGCGATTGATGTTTTCCTCGTATCATAGGTATGGCACAAAATGAACAATTTCGGTCACAACCTTCCGAAATTTTGAGATAAGCATAATGCGAAGGCGTGGTCAATTTGCGTTCTCCTATCAATTCATGCCGGTAATCGACCTCAAACTCACGCAATAAAGCCACCAAATCATGAGTCCCGAAATACTGATCGACTTCGGGAATTTCGACAGGCAATTCTTTTTTATAACGTTCACTCAAACAACCGGTTACATAAACCTTATCAATCTTTCCGGTTTGTTTGTCGTGTATGGCGGCAAGTATGGTATCGATACTTTCTTGTTTGGCATCGTGAATAAAACCACAGGTATTGATTATAACGATATCACCGCCATCGTCATTGTGCACTACTTCATAGCCGTTGTATTGCAGTTGTCCCATCAAGTTTTCACTGTCATATACATTTTTGGAACAACCCAAAGTTATAATATTTATTTTTTTATTCTTGTTGTGTGTTTTCATTTGTTGCTTAATAATGATAAAAATTCATCAAACTTCAATAAAAAATTATTCAATTATTTCAATCCCCTTTGTTTTGTAAGTTTTGATATTGCCATTATCATCGCTGTAAACCAAAAAAGCTTCCAACTCGGGGTGTTCTTTTAAAAAAATTTTGCTTGCTTTCAGTCCCATCACCATACAAGCTGTTGCATAGCCGTCAGCCATTGTGCAATTGTCTGCCACGACAGAAGCACTCAATAAGTGTCTAACCGCCGGATAACCGGTTTGGGGATCAATGGTATGCACATATTTCTTTCCTGTTTTGGGGTCGATATAATACTTGCGATAATTTCCTGACGTTGCCATTGCTTTATCGGTTAAAGCGACTTTCGAAATAAATTTATTGCCTTTTTGACGATTGGGATTATCAATAGCTACCAACCAAGCTCTGTTTTTTTCGATATTTTTGCCCTTAGCCAAAACTTCACCGCCTATTTCCACCAAAAAATTATTAAATCCTTTGTTTTGAAGCATCTTTCCTACTCTGTCAATGGCATAACCTTTGGCAATTGAATTATAATCGATATAGACTTGCGGATATTTTTTTTTCAAAAAACCGTGTTCATCAATATGCAAATAATTGTATCCGACAAATTTTTTAAGTGAATCTACAATAGTCGAATCGGTTTCGATACCTTCCAATTTTCCGGAAGGTCCAAAGCCCCACGCATTGACCAAAATACCTATGGTCGGATCATACAAACCTCCGGTTTCCCTGTATATTTTGCGTGCCGCTTTATAAACATCTTTAAAATGATTGTCAAGTTTTAAAGTTTCACCCCGATTGATTTTTGAAATTAACGAATTTTTTTGATAAGTCGATAATGACTTATTCACGACATTAATAACGCTGTCAATATCGCCGGCAAGCAATTTTTGTGAATTTTGTCCCGAAAAAACTTTGATATGATAAGTTGTTCCCAAAGCATTGCCTTCAAAATAATACGATTGAGAAGGCTCCGGTTTACAAGAAACCAAAAACAGCAAGAACAATAAATACGATGAAGCAAAAAATTTCATATTCATATAAATTTCGGTTCACAAATATACGCAATGAAAGGCTGCAAAAAATAAAAATATATCTGAAAAACAAAAAAGAACAAGAAATACGATTTGTTAAATAATTCGGTTATTATTACAAACAAACGACACAAAAGCAATAAAAAAAATAAAAATACACAAAATTACATGTGTTATTAAAGAAAAATATGCATATTTGCTATAAATTATAAAGAAAAATACAATGAAAAATTACAAATTATTAATTTTATTATTCGGTTTTACCCTATTCGTTACATCATGCAAAAAAGAAGAAGAAACAAAAGATGATACAGAAGAAACAACTCAACAGCTCAACAAAGGCGAAATAGTAAGTGACCCTGCTCCGTCTCAGTTTACCAAAAAGGTTTTGATTGAAGAATTTACGGGTGAATGGTGCGGATATTGTCCCGACGGTGCTGCTCGTATTGCTTCTATCAAACAAAACCATCAAGATTTGGTTTTTGCCATCAGTTATCACGACAGTGATCCTTTTGAAACACCGGTTACCAATCTGTATGAAGGTTTATTAAATGTTCCTTTCTTTCCCAGTGCTGCCATTGACAGAGTTCCTTATCAAGGAGATTTGTCTTTTAGTCGCTCTTATTGGGCAAATGTTACCAACGAGCGACTTGCCGTAACAGCTGATATGGGTATTAAACTGGAAACTCATTTAACAGGTAACAATTTAACGGTTACCGTCAAATTGGCAGCCAAACAAGACCATAACGATTTGTATTTAACCGTAGCTTTGGTTGAAGATAATGTTCCCGAAAGTTCGCCGGGTGCACAAAGCGGTGCTGCTGCCGGATACGTACATCAAGATGTTCTCAGAAACATGGTAACCGATAATCGCGGCGATTTGGTAACGCTTGTTGCCAACAAAGTTGTAGCCATTACGTATGACAATATTAATTTTAATTATCGCGATATAAATAACATTCACGTCATAGCCTTTTTGCACGAAAAAGTCGATACACAAGGCAAAGAAATATACAATGTGCAAGGCGTAAAAGCCGGTGAAACACATGATTTTGACTAAATTGTAGTCATTTTTGGAATAAAAAAAGCTGCTCCAAACGAGCAGCTTTTTTTATAGAGAAAATCAAATTTATTTTTTGATACCCACCATTTCTTCCAACATATCTGTTGTGATGGATTTGGGTCTTTCGATAGGATAACCCAGCGCTCTGTCCCAAATAATATTGGACAAAACACCGATTGAGCGACCGATAGAGAACAATACGGTATAAAAATCGTATTCTCTTACGCCGTAGTGCCATTGCACCACACCCGATTGTGCATCGACATTGGGCCAAGGATTTTTGGCTTTGCCGTGTTCCTGCAAAATACCGGGCACAACATTATACAAAGCATCGACATATTTAAACAAAGGATCGTCGGGCAAGTGGGTCAAACAAAATTCTCTTTGAACGGTATATCTCGGGTCTGTTTTTCGCAATACGGCATGACCGTACCCCGGTATGACTTGTCCGCTATTTAAGGTATCCCAAACAAATTTTTTCAATTCGTCTTGATCGGGCACTTTATCTCCGAATTTCTCGTATAATTTTTGTAACCAACGTAATACTTCTTGATTAGCCAAACCGTGTAACGGACCTGCCAACCCGTTAATCATACCCGATACGGCATAATAAACATCGGACAACGAGCTGGCAATCAAATGTCCCGTATGTGCACTGACGTTACCTGCTTCGTGGTCGGCATGAATGATAAAATACATACGTGACACATCGTCATAAGGAGCTTCTTTACCCATCATATAAGCAAAGTTGGCACCTAAATCCAATGTAGGATCGGGGTAGCGATGTCCTCCTTCGGGATTATAAAGTTTGTTATAAATATATGCACCGATTAAAGGTATTTTGGCCAATAAATTGGTTGCATCTTCATAAGTTGGATCCCAATAATCCATTTTGCTGATGCCTTGACGGTATTTTACATTAAACAAAGATTCTCTTTCCAAACTCATTACCGCTGCCGACAAAATTGCCATCGGGTGACTTTCGCTGGGAAAAGAATCGATTACATCCCATACATATTTGGGTATAATACGACGATTATTCATATCCATTATCAAAGCTTCAACTTGTTCTTTGGCAGGAATATCACCGGTTAATAACAAATAATACAAACCTTCGACATAAGGCATTTCGGCACCTTCGGGTTTGGGAAGTTTTTCAAATACTTCGGGCAAAGTATAACCTCTGTATCGAATACCTTCGTAGGGGTCCAAATAAGAAATATCGGATATCAAACTTTTGATACCTCGCATACCTCCTATAATTTGACCGGCACGCACTTGATCTACCACAACATCACCGTATTCCTTTGCCAAACGTTTGGTTCTGGGACGATGTTCTTCTATTTTTTTATATAATTTTTCTTTTAAACACTTCATAGTATTAAGTTTTAAAATGTTAATATTTAGTTCGTTTCAAAATTACAAAATATAAACGGGCATATATTTGTAAATTCGGCATAATATAACAAAAATCATTTTATAATACAATTATTTCGAAACAAAAGTTACATAGGTTTTTCGGGATAAAAAAAATTCCCGCATGCGGGAATTTTTTTAATCGGTTCTGTATGTTTAAAATCCTAATTTGGCTTTTACATCTGCATACAAATCTGGTCCGTTGGCAACCAAAAGATTGGTAGGACCGGAGCTGTCAAAAACATAGTCATAACCTTTTTCTTTGGCGACATCTTTAATGGCTTTCATCAACTTTTCTTGAATGGGTTTCATCAATTCGGCTTCTTTTTTGGCGGCTTCTTGTTGAATTTCTTGTTGGGCTTTGGCAATGTTTTTTTCCATTTCCATCAATTCTTTTACCCTTTTTTGATTTTCTTGTTCCGAAACGGTTGATGATTCGGCTTGGTATTTTTTTAGTTTTGCCTGATATGCGTCTTGCATCTCTTTAAATTCTTTTTGGTATGTAGCATATAACTTTTTAAGTTGTGCTTGTCCCGCTTTAAATTCAGGCATCTCGGTCATGATTTTTTGCACATCGATATGTGCTACTTTTTGTGCAATTGCTTGGGTAGTTCCTATCCACAACAACAATGCGGCCATTACTAGTTTTAAGTGTCTCATAATACTCATTTTTATATTTAATTAATTGTTATCTTTTTGATTTTGTTCTCTTTGTTCTTTTTTCTTACGACGCTCTTCCAATATGCGTTTTCTTCTTTCTTCGCGTTCTTTTTTGCGTTTTTCGGCTAATTGTTCGGGTGTAAGTTTGGGTTCGTTTTGTTGAAATTTTTTCAGTTGTTCGGGTGTCAATTGATTGCCGTAGGTTTCTTTGTTGCCTGTCGGTTGCTCCTTATTATTTGATTTTTTTTCACCCGAATTATTTTCTTTGTTGGTATCGGTTTCTTTGGGTGATTTATTTTTTTTCTTTAAAGCTTCTTCTCGTTTCTTTTTGCGTGCTTCCAAGGCTTTTTTGCGTTTTTCTTCGCGTTCTTTTTTGCGTTTTTCGGCTAATTCTTTTCGTTTTTGCTGTGCTTCCGACAATTTTTTTTGTTTGTCTTTTTTGCGTTTTTTTGCTTTCTTTTTACGTTCTTCTTTGCCTCTTTCTTTGGTAATAAGTTTTAATATTTTATCCGAAATATCCAATTTGGTCGATGTATAAATCAAGCCCAAATTATCATTTGATTTATCAAAAACAATATCGTATTTGGCAGATTTAATAAGTTTTGAAACGGCAGCGAAAACACGATCTTGCACCGGTGTAACCAAATGTTGTTTTTGCAAAATATAATCGCCTTCGGGTCCGAATTTTGCCAGTTGGTATTTTAATAATTCTTTTTCTTTAAAGGCAATTTCCTCTTCTTTTTCTTGCAAGAGTTCTTTAGTTAACAAAACTTTTTCTTGTTCCAATTGTTGTTTTAGCTCTTGTATTTCTTTTTTTTGTTTTTCTATTTGGGTTTTCCACTGTGCGGCTCGCGCTTCAAGTTCTTTTAATGCCGATTGGTATTCGGGTAATTTTTCGAGAATGTATTCCATATCGACATAGGCTATTCTTATTCTTCCTTGTGCATTCATGTTGAAACTCAGCATGAACAAAACCGGTAATAATAGTAAATTTTTCATAGCTATTTAGGTGTTAAGAAATAATTGTGCCAAAGTCGATTTCAATTTTTATTACAATCGTTGATTCATGATAAAGTGCGTTTGCCAACCCGATACATGCGGCACGCCGTAGCTGTCGGGTACTTTGTCAAACCCATAGCCAAAGTCTATACCTAACAGACCAAAGGCACTCATAAAAATTCGAACGCCGACTCCGGCGGATTTTTTTAATGAGAACGGATTAAAATACTTAATATTGTTATAAGTATTGGCTCCTTCGGCAAAAGCTAACATATATATGGAAGCTTGGGGTTTGAGGGTAATAGGGTATCGCAACTCAAACGAAAATTTGTTATATACCGTTCCGCCTACATTATTTCCGAAAAAACGGTTTAAAGACAAATCGGTATAACCGCGTAAAGGAATTATTTCACGCGAATCGAGACTACCGCCCATTATTCCGCTACCGCCCACAAAAAATCTCTCAAAAGGCGGTATTCCCAAATCTTTGTTATAAGCATTCAAGTATCCGAATTCGGCTTTGGAACGCAAAACTAATTTTTTATACAAATTTGAATACCAAGTACCGTTTAATTTTACTTTGAAATATTCGATGAATTTATAGCGTTGTTGATTTATTTTGGAATAGTCGGGCAAACCGTTTTCGTTGAGATAATCGGGATTTTCGGTAATGGTTGCATAGTCAAGTTTGCTAAACAATGAATATGGCGGTGTTAATTTTAATGACAAGATAAATTCGGAACCAACCGTAGGAAAAATCGGATTGGGACCACTTGAATTTCGTCCGAACAATACATTGTATGAAAAGTTATTGGAAGTTCCGTTGTCAAAACCGAAAGTACTGACTGCACCGTAGTTTTTAATGTCATAATGATTCAAACTAATCGATTGACTGAGAAAAAAGTAATCGTCGGGCCATTTGAGTTTGCGCGATAATCCGACTGTCAAACCGGTAATTATAAATTTTTTGTCACGGTCTATTTCTCTATAATTAAAGGTCGAATTTTCGTAATCAATTCCGTAATAAGTCGAATAATAGGTTGATACGGTAAAAGCTTGTGGTTTTTTGCCTCCGAACCAAGGTTCGGAGAACGATAAACTGTAAGTTTCATAGTATTGAGAAACCTGCAAATTTAAAGCCAAACTTTGTCCGTCACCCATTGGAAGCGGTTTGTATTCTTTGCCGTTAAATATATTTTTAACCGAAAAGTTTTTGAGTGCCAATCCTAAGGTTCCGATAAAATAATGTCCGTCAAAACCTCCTTGCAGTTGTATTTGACTGCTACCGGATTCTTCAACATGCCAATCGACATCAACGGTACCGGCATTGGGGTCAATGTTTTTTAAATCGGGCGTAATGGTTTCGGCATCAAATATTTGCATTTGAGCCAATTCGCGAATGGTTCTGATTACATTTTTTTTGCTGTATGTATCGCCGGGGAGGGTTCTCAGTTCTCTAAAAATAACCGGATCATTGGTGCGTGTGTTTCCGTTTACGGTTATTTTGTTAAACTTGGCGGGTTTGCCTTCGTAAATACGCACTTCAAAATCAATGGTATCTTGACGCACACCTTTTTCGACCAAATTGATACGCGAAAACAGGTAACCGTGATTTTGATACAGATTGGTTATACTTTCGGCATCGGGATCTGTCGGGTCGTCTATTCTTTTGGCAATAAGTATTCCGTTGTAAACATCACCTTTTTTTATGCCTATTATTCTTTTTATAAAGGTAGTGGTGTATTTGTTATTACCCACCACATCAATATTACCGAAATAATATTTTTTTCCTTCTTCTACTTTGATATCGATATTTAGTTTGCCGTTTTTGTCAAAATAAACCGAATCGGACAAAACTCTTGCGTTTCGGTAACCTTTTTCTTGGTAATATTTGGTAAGATTAACCAGGTCTTCTTTAAAATCGTCGGCAATATATTTGGAGCGTTTCCAAAAACGATAAAATCTTTTTTCTTTGGTATGTTTGAGTTTTCTTTTGAGTTTGGAAACTTTGATGTCTTTGTTGCCGGTGATATTAATTTTTTTTATTTTGATCCGTTTACCTTTATCGACATTGATTAACAGTTTAACATAGTCGGTTGAATCGGGGAGGGTTTTAAAATCGACTTTGGTTTTTAAAAAGCCTTTTTTTACATACATATTTTTAATGGTCTCAACGGTTTTGGCTTTTAAATTTTCACTCAAAACCACATTTTTGACCAATCCTAAGTTTTTGATGATTTCTTTTCGTTTTGAACGTGACAAACCTTTGATGACAACTTGGGATACTTTGGGAAGTTCTTGTAAATCGATTTCGAGGATAACTTTATTGTCTTGGGTAGGAATTACATACAGATTGACATCTGAAAAATACCCCAAATCCCAAAGTTTGTTAATTATTTCGGCTGTTTGTTCGCCCGGAACTTCAATAACATCTCCTTTGTCGTAGCCTATAAAAGCTTTGACGGTTTCGGTATTGAATTGTTTAAGTCCGTTTACTTTGATTTTTTCTATTTGATATATTTTATAATCATCTCCTTTGGGACTTTGTGCCCAAGCAAATTGCAGTAAAAATATTAAAAAGACACTGAGGTAATATCTGCTGTTGTTATTCATTGTTAATTTGTTCACTTGTTTTTCCAAATCTTCTTTCTCTTGTTTGATAGTCGGCTATGGCTTGCATATATGCTTCGGTGTTAAAGTCGGGCCATAGCATATCGGTAAAATATAATTCTGCATAAGCGATTTTCCATAACAGAAAATTACTAATTCTTTGTTCGCCTCCTGTTCTTATCATCAAATCGACATCAGGAAGATTATGGGTGTAAAGGTGCAAATTTATTTTATTTTCATCAATATTTTCGGGCAAAATTATATTATTTTTAACTTTTTTTGCCAGTTCTTTAACCATATTTACAATTTCATGCCTTCCGCCGTAATTAAGAGCTATGCTCAATACCATACCGTTGTTGTCGGCTGTTTGTTTCATGACTTTTTGTAGGGTTTGATAGGTTTCGTAGGGCAATTCCGTTATAGCTCCAATGGCATTTAACCGGATATTTTGCTTCATCAAATCATGAACTTGTTCGTTTAATGTTTCGACCAGCAGGTGCATCAAAGCATCGACTTCATCTTTGGGACGATTCCAGTTTTCGGTAGAGAAAGTGTATAAACTGAGGTATTTTATTTTTAAACGCACCGAATCTTCAACTATTTTACGCACGGTTTTAACGCCTTGGTGGTGCCCAAACACTCTGTTTTTGCCTTGTTTTTTTGCCCACCTGCCGTTGCCGTCCATAATTATGGCTACATGTTTCGGTAGTTTTTTTTCGGAAATTTTTTGATACAAATCTGTCATAAGATCTACATATTAAAGTAGCATTGCAAATCGCCAAAGGTATAAATCAAACTAAAAGAAGTAAAAGTAAACCAGTCGTTCGAATTTAAATTGGTTGAAGGAGTTCGCATATATTTATCGTTTTTTCGTTGGTCGCCGTAATAAAATTCGGTGCCGTCCAAGTTGTCTGAGAAATAATAGTGTGCACTTGTTTCAATACTTATTAAAAAGTGTCGGGACAGTTTGTATTTGATACCTAAAACCATAGGTATTTGCAATGTAGTTCCGTTATAATCCACTACGGCATCATCGCCTTTATACAATGTGCCGAAATAGGAACTTACACCAAGTCCGGTAAACATATAAGGTGTTAAACGTTGTCCGCGCGGTGTGGGAATATACGGGTTACGGGGCAAAAAATTGTATTCGATACCGGCTGAAAATTGCATGATACCACCGTCAATAAACATAGCTCTTTTTTGTCTGCCTAAACTCTCCGCTTCAAAATCTCCGGCAAAAACATCAAAATATTGCACGTTTAACCGCGTAGAAAACCACGGATTAACGGTTCTTTTAAAAAAGATTTGCCCGCCTGCTTTGTTGGGCATAAAATAATATTCTTTGCCTATATCACCTATATAATTTCCACCTCCGGCACCTATTCCAAATTCGTATTGCTGTGCATAAAGGTTAAAAAAACCAGTAAAAATTACCAAAAGAATGAAGTGTAATCTCGTCATATTTTTTTAAATCTCAAAGTTGCAAATATACTAATAAAACTAATTTTATAACGTTTTTTTGGCAGGTTTATTGAATTGGAAGTTTACATATCGGGTTTTATAAAGAGATTTTTATCAAAAAAATATTTTTTTTAAAGTATTTTTAGTATCAAAGTGATATTTTTGCTTTCAAATTAAATCTTCATGAGAAAACTCAAAAACAGTGAACTGAACCGATTGGATATTCCTTCTTTTAAAAAAGCTGCAAAAACTCCTTTAATCGTAGTATTGGATAATGTCAGAAGTTTGAACAATATCGGTTCGGTATTTAGAACAGCCGATTCATTTTTGATTGAAAAAATATACCTGTGCGGTATCACGGCTCAACCACCCCACAAGGATATACATAAAACTGCCTTAGGAGCTACCGAATCGGTCGATTGGGTATATAAATCAAGCACACACGAAGCCGTTGAAGAACTCAAACGTAACAAAACCGTTATTGTCAGCATCGAACAAGCTGACAAAGCTGTCATGTTACATGATTTTGTTCCCGAAAAAAACACAAAATACGCTTTAATATTCGGAAATGAAGTTAAAGGAGTGCAACAAAGTATTATAGATCTATCGGATTATTGTGTCGAAATACCGCAATACGGCACCAAACATTCACTCAATATATCGGTAAGCGTCGGTATTGTTGTTTGGGATTTTTTAAAAAAAATAAGTCTTTAAATAACATTATCGATTATTTTATCGGCAATTTTTATTATATTTGCAACAAATCACAAAAATATACGACTATGACACAACCCGCCAAATATCCAGCAGGAATGATTATTATACACTGGCTTACTTTAATTTTGCTGATAATTATTTTTTATATCGGCACCACTTTTGAAGATTATGAGTTTAACGAAGCCAATATGAACAGATACCGGGCACATGCCTTACTGGGTATGGGTGTCTTGATTTTAACTATTATTAGATTGATTATCAAACGAAAAAACATCGATAATTTGCCGGTCGAAATTACTTATTACAGCGCCGCTCACCGAAGTTTAGTCAATATCATACACCGCTTAATATATTTGTTGCTGATTTTTACACCTATGGTAGGTTTTATAATGGTTTATCAAACAGGTGCTTTGAGTTACGACTTGGGTGGTCCCTTTCCCGAAGGTGCACAATTTGACGAAAATCTCGAAACACTACACAAAATACTTGTATTTAGCTTGTTAGGATTGATTATAGCTCATGTGGGAGGCGTTATAATGTATAATTTGAAAAACAAAGAAAACCTGTTAAAACGCATGTGTTTGTTGATGAAATAAAGTTTTTTTTCAGGTTAAAAAAAATTGGAGTTGAAATTTGTCTCCTAAATATTTTTTTGTAATTTTGCAAACCATTCATCTAAACCTCTGGCGAAAATCGTGTATGTTTTTTTGAATCAATTGATAAAACGTTTTATAAAATGGATAGTTTAATTAAATTTGTTCAAGACGAACTTGTAGAAAAAAAGGATTTTCCCGAATTTGGTGCCGGTGATACTATCACGGTTTACTATGAAATTAGAGAAGGGAATAAAACCAGAACTCAGTTTTTTAAAGGTGTGGTCATTCAACGTAGAGGTTCGGGAGCTACCGAAACCTTTACCATTCGAAAAATTTCGGGTGATATTGCCGTAGAAAGAATATTTCCCGTCAATATGCCTACCATTCAAAAAATTGAGGTAAACAAAAGAGGTAAAGTTCGTAGAGCACGTATTTTCTATTTTAGAAATCTTCGTGGTAAAAAAGCCAAAATTAAAGAAAAAAGAAGCAAAAAAGCTTAATTTTTTCGACAAACGAATTTGCTTAAAAATCGCTCATACGAGCGATTTTTTTTCTTATGGGTAAAAAAAAGGTCGCTCTCTGATAAAGCGACCTTATATCTAAAATCAATTTGATTGTTACATCATAGGCATACCGCCTCCCATAGGTGGTACGGCAGCACCTGTGTTTTCTTCTTTAATATTGGTAATAGCCGCTTCGGTAGTCAAGATCATACCCGAAACCGAATTGGCGTTTTCCAAAGCTACGCGGGTAACTTTTTTGGGATCGATAATCCCTGCTTTAAACATATTGACATAAGCGTCGTTTTTGGCATCATAACCAAAATCGCCTTTTCCTTCGGATACTTTGCCAACCACAACGGCACCTTCTTTTCCGGCATTGTTTACGATTTGACGCAATGGTTCTTCAATGGCTCTTTCTACAATTTTGATACCGGTTTCTTCGTCTTTATTGTCGGCTTTTACGTTTTGAAGTGCTTTTTGGGCTCTTACCAAAGCGACACCTCCGCCGGGTATTATCCCTTCTTCGACGGCGGCTCTTGTTGCATTAAGTGCGTCTTCCACTCTGTCTTTTTTCTCTTTTAATTCCACTTCGGAAGGGGCACCTACATATACTACGGCAACACCACCGGCTAATTTGGCTAAACGTTCTTGCAATTTTTCTTTATCGTAATCGGAAGTAGTGGTTTCAATTTGCGCTTTGATTTGTTTGATACGCCCCTCGACTTCTTCTTTGCTGCCGGCACCTCCGACTATGGTTGTATTGTCTTTGTCAATTGTTATACGGTCGGCTTGTCCCAACATATCCAAACCGGCATTTTCGAGCGTGTAACCTCTTTCTTCGGATATAACGGTTCCGCCTGTCAAAACGGCAATATCGTCTAACATGGCTTTTCGTCTGTCGCCAAATCCGGGTGCTTTTACAGCGGCTACTTTGAGGGTGCCTCTCAATTTGTTTACTACCAATGTAGCCAAGGCTTCGCTATCAACATCTTCGGCAACAATTAACAAAGGACGACCTGTTTGTGCCGTTTTTTCCAGCACGGGCAATAAATCTTTCATGGTTGAAATTTTTTTATCAACCAACAAGATTAACGGTTTTTCCAATTCGACTTCCATTTTTTCGTGATTGGTAATAAAATAAGGTGATAAATATCCTCTGTCAAATTGCATACCTTCTACCACATCGACATAGGTTTCCATTCCTTTGGCTTCTTCAACGGTTATAACACCGTCTTTTCCTACTTTGCCAAAAGCATTGGCGATCATTTCACCGATATTTTCATCGTTATTTGCCGATATGGCAGCCACTTGTTTTATTTTTTCCAAGTCATCGCCTACTTCTACGGCTTGTTTTTCCAAATCTTTTACCAAGGCTTTGGTAGCTTTGTCCATTCCGTTTTTCAAATCTTGCGGATTGGCACCGGCGGCTACGTTTTTCAAGCCTTCTTTGACCATGGCTTGTGCCAAAACGGTTGCCGTAGTAGTTCCGTCACCGGCTAAATCGTTGGTTTTGGAAGCTACTTCTTTTACCATTTGAGCTCCCATATTTTCGAGCGGGTCTTCCAGCTCAATTTCTTTGGCTACGGTTACCCCGTCTTTGGTAACTTGGGGTCCGCCAAATGATTTTTCGATTATTACATTACGACCTTTGGGTCCTAAGGTTACTTTTACTGCATTTGCTAATGCATCTACACCTTTTTTAAGTGCGTCTCTTGCATCGATATCAAATTGAATACTTTTTGCCATAATTGAAATTTTTTGTTTTTATTTTTCACTGGTTTTTTTACAGAAATTATGCCACACGAAACATTTTCGGGTTTGACAATAAAAAAAGTGCCAATCTGTCAGACCGGCACTTGTTATCGAATTTATAATGAGATTATTTTTTATCTTCCTTTCCGGGAAGTATGGGATTGGGCATAGGTTTTTCATCTTCGCCTTGTGGAGGAACATGATTTTCAATTGCTTCTTTTACGGGAGAGTCTTGCACTTGGGTGGAACTGATAACAACCGAATTGGAAAGCAAAATCAATACAACCAACAAACCGAACAAATACCAAGTGGCTTTGTCCAAAAAATCGGTGGTTTGTTGCACACCGCCGAACATATTACCGCCGCCACCTCCAAAATTGGCGTCCAAACCGCCTCCTTTGGGATTTTGCACCATGATAACCATTACCAACAAAAATGCAACAACTGCAATCAATAGTATAAAAACATATAAACTCATAATTATTTATTTTAAATTCTTTTTTATTTCTTTTATTCGATTTGCAAAATAACTACTTTTTTTTGGATATTTCAAACTTAATATCTTAAAAGCTTGTATGGCTTTTTCATATTTGTGTTGCTTTACATACAAATTTGCCAAAGTTTCGGTCATCAACATTTGCTTTTCTTCTACACTTTTTTCAACAATAACAGGGGTTTTGAGTTTAATATCTTTTTGCGGAACAATTTTGGGACGTTCTTTTAAAAATTTATCAATGGCGTCAAAAATTTCTTTGTTTTTTTGATTTTTGGGTTTATTAAATTGTTTTATCCAGTCAAAATAGTTTAGTTTTTCGGTTTTATTTTGGAATTCGGGTATTTTTTTTGCTTGTTTTTTTATCCTTTTTTCTTTTGAAGAAGTTTTAACGGACCCGGCAATCGATTTTGTTTTATTTTCTTTTGAAGTCAATTGTTTAATAACGTTCTCGTTTATCAAAATTTCGGGTGTAGCTTCGTGTATAAAGGTTTCTTCGGTTGATAAGGTATTTGATTCTTTATTTGTTTTAGAATCTTTTGTTTTTATAACCGGTTCTTGTTGATTGGGAGTTTTTTCCGTAGCAACAAGTTTGTTATGAGATTGGGGTATTCCTTTTGTTTGAGTTGATATTTCGGTAACGGATACGGTAGAAACTTGTTGTTTATGCCGGTTTGTTTTTTGCAGCCATTCAAACAAAACACTTCGGTCTATACTGCGAACAGCTGTTTGTTGCAGTGCGTTTTTGTAAAACAAATTATTTTTTTTGAGATAAGCCGTATAAATACCCAAAGCTTGTTGAAAATAAGGATATTCTTTTAACAGATAAGTCAAATATTGCGATTGTATCGGGGTTAATTTTTCTCCCGATAATAATTCCGTTATATTTACTTTTTGGTTTACCATTTTGCCAGTGTATCGTTAAAAAGATTATCCAATATGGTCGATAATATGCTTTGATGAGCTTCGGGAGCTATTTGCATACGATTGGTATTGGCAGGGTAATCGTAATACCACGAATATACCTTATTGAAATTGTCCGTTTCATTTTTGGTATTGGTATATTCCATTTTTATTTTAACATTCAATCGGTTTTGTCCGGCTTTTTGGCCTGATGTCAAGGCTACGGGTTCTACATAATAATCGACTATTTCACCTTGAAAAACAATATCGCCGTTGTTTTTTACTTGTGTAAGAGCGGTTTGTTGTTCGATACGGTCAATGAGCATATTTCGAAATTCTTCATTGAGTCCGGGAACCACCAGTGCGGCGTTGTTGGGGATATAATCAACCTGAAAGGTTTTAATTTCTTTGGATACGTTGATACCCGTAAAAGAATAATTGACCCGACAGGCTTGAATAAGCCATATTGACAAAATTACTATGTAAATTTTTTTGAACACTATTGCAAATTGTATTGTTTGATTTTTCGATATAAGGTTCTTTCCGAAATTCCCAATTCTTCGGCTGCTTTTTTGCGTCTTCCGTGGTGTTTTTCCAAAGCTTTTATGATTAGTTCTTTTTCTCTGTCTTGCAAAGATAAAGATTCTGTTTCGGTATGCGGTACTTCAATAATATGATGGTTATCGGAAAAATAATGCGGGTCAGCCGGCAAATCCGACTTGGGATAAATAATTTCGACCGATTCATGTGTATTTTCTCCTGTATCATGAGCAGGTGCGTGCAAATAAACGGGGGTTTGAGGTTGTTGAATTTGGGTGCGCAATTCGTCTATTTCTTTTTTGAGGTCAAAAATCAATTTATACAATATTTCACGATCTTTATTATAATCAAAATGTGCCGATTCGGAAGCTATTACCGAAGGTAAACTACGTTGGTAATCGGGCAAATATTTTTTAAGCGTATAAGCATCTATCATGCGGTGTTCTTCCATTACCGAAATTTGTTCAACCACATTGCGTAATTGTCTGATATTCCCCGGCCAATCATAACTTTCGAGCACCGAAACGGCATCGGGTGTCAAACGAACGGCTTGTTTGCCGTATTTTTGGGCAAAATCGGAGGCAAATTTACGAAACAACAGATGTATGTCGCCCTTACGTTCACGCAAGGGAGGTAAATGAATTTCGACGGTATTTAAACGATAAAACAAATCTTCACGAAACTTACCTTGTTCAATCAATTTAACCAAATTTTTGTTGGTTGCCGTTACAATACGCACATCGGTTTTTTGTACTTTGGAGGAACCTACCTTTAAAAATTCACCGTTTTCCAGAACCCGCAACAATCTCACTTGTGTTGTAAGCGGCAGTTCGCCTACCTCATCGAGAAAAAGTGTTCCGCCGTCGGCTACTTCAAAATATCCTTTGCGCGTGGTAGATGCACCGGTAAAAGAACCTTTTTCGTGTCCGAACAATTCACTGTCAATAGTTCCTTCGGGTATGGCACCACAGTTTACGGCAAAATACGGACCGTGTTTACGATGTGAATTATGATGAATTATTTTGGGAATATTTTCTTTACCCACACCGCTTTCTCCCGAAACCAATACCGTAATATCGGTAGGTGCTACACGCAGCGCCTTGTCTAAAGCCCTGTTTAATTTGGGATCATTACCAATGATACCGTAGCGTTGCTTGATGCTTTGCAAATGTTCGAACATAAAATTATTTTGATGTTACCTCTTCTTGCAAAGATAATGAAAATATCGGGCGATATGACATTTTGGCAGTTATTTAACAAAAAAACGTTTTATTCAAGGGCAAATTGTAGTTGTTTAAAACAAAACATATACCGGCTATAAAAAATATTTATGGATACTTAAGCTTTCTCAACAACCTAAGCCTTACATTTGCAAAAAAAATAATTTCATGGCTCGAAAAGTTTATTACTTAAAAACATGTGATACTTCACGACGAATCATAAAAAATTTGGGAGAACTTTTGCAAAATTTTGATTTTCAAGAAATTAAAAAAGAACCTCTCACTGCAAAACAATTGGAAGAAATGAAAAATTTGGCGGGAAGTTATGAAGCTTTATTCAGCAAACGTGCCAAAAAATACCGAGCCATGGGTTTAAAAAACGTAAACATATCCGAGACTGATTACAAGCAATATTTGTTGCAGGAATACACATTTTTAAAACGTCCGGTTATACTTATCGATGACCAAATATTTATAGGCAGTTCTTCCAAAAACCTATCGGCACTGCAACAAAAACTACAAAACCTATGACGGGCAGACAAAAGGGCTTATTGTTTGCTTTTTGGGCAGCGGTTATTTACGGCGTTACTTTTACCGTTGCCAAAGATGTGATGAAAATACACATTCCTTCATTTGCCTTTGTTTTGATGCGAGTGAGCGGTGCCATGTCTGTGTTTTGGTTATTGTCTTTGTTTTTGCCTGCCGAAAAAATTTCACCTAAAGATTTCGGGCGTTTTTTTGTAGCGGCTTTTTTCGGTATAGCCGTCAATATGATGAGTTTTATGAGCGGTTTGTCTTACACAACACCTATTTCGGCATCGGTACTGATGATAACCGCCCCTATCTTTGTCATGATTTTTTCATTTATATTTTTAAAAAATCCTATCAACAAATATAAAATAGCCGGAGTATTATTGGGTATGACAGGAGCTGTATTTCTTATTTTGTATGGCAAAACGGTTGAGGGACACGGCAACAAGCCTCGTTTGGGAAATTTATTGGTTACTCTTAACGCCGTTTCTTATGCCATGTATCTGATTATGGCAAAACCCATTTTGCAAAAATACCACCCTGTTACATTTGCCAAATGGCTTTATACTTTCGGGTTTCTGCTGATACTTCCTTTCAGTTTTGATGATTTTATTCAAATAAATTGGACACAAGTGCCAATCGATGTTCATATAAAAATAATTTTTGTAGTTTTATTTGCTACTGTTTTGACATATTTATTCAATCTGACAGCCCTGCAAAAACTCAAACCGACTACCATGAGTGTTTTTATCTACTTACAACCGCTTATTGCAAGTATTTTTGCTATATTTGTAGGTGCAGACCATTTGAGCATTGTTAAAATAATTGCAGCAATACTAATTGTATCGGGTGTTTATCTGGTTAATATTGCCACCAAAAAAACAATCTAAATTATGATATTATCCATGACAGGTTACGGCAAAGCCGAAAACAATTTTAATAACAAAAATATCAGCGTTGAAATAAGAGCGTTGAACAGCAAAAATTCAGATATCAAAATAAGAATACCAAATATCTACAAAGAAAAAGAGCTGACTATACGCAAACTATTGCAACATTGGCTCAAAAGAGGCAAAATAGACATAACGATAAATGTTGAAGATTTGGCAAATCGTCCGTCCAATCAAATTAATCTACCGGTTTTAAACGCCTATATGAACCAACTCAAACATGCCTACCCCGATACAGACCCAACCCAACTGCTGGTTGCCACACTACGACTTCCCGACGTATTACAACCCGAAAAAGAAGAATTGGACGAAACCGAATGGCAAAACTTAAAAAACACTTTACATCAAGCAGCCGAACAATTGACACAATATCGCAAAGATGAAGGAAAATCACTCGAAAAAGACCTACGTATGCGTATTGACAACATACGTAAACACTTGCATAAAACCAACGACTTGGACTCAAACCGAATTGAAAAAATAAAACAACGCCTTTATGACGCCTTACAACAAATTAAACAAGAAGCGGACCCTAATCGTTTTGAACAGGAACTGATATATTATCTCGAAAAATTTGATATTAATGAAGAAAAAGTTCGATTAAATAATCATTTGAATTATTTTGAAGAACAATTAAATAACTCCGAAGAAACAAAAGGAAAAAAACTTGGTTTTATCGCCCAAGAAATGGGTCGAGAAATTAATACTATCGGCTCAAAAGCAAACGACAGTCAAATACAAAAAGAAGTGGTCAAAATGAAAGACGAATTGGAAAAAATAAAAGAACAGGTATTGAATGTATTGTAATTGAACGTATTTAATCAAATATAATCCATTGGATATTTGTCCGATTTAATAGTTTGTCAAAGCAAAATAATAACGATAAATAAGAAAAAAATAAACACAAAAGGATAAAAAACTATTTATAAAACCGTTTAAAGAAACCGACGGAAAAACAAAATTTTCATTTCAAAATATCTTGGACTAAAACATAAACCAATTTGATATTACACGGCATAGTCCGACCGGTTTAAATATAAATAATTTCATAAAAAAAGAAATATGGAAAAAGGCAAAGTTTATTTGGAAATCATCAATCGCGTAGGATATATTACATTTTATCACCCCGCTAGCAATTCCATGCCCTCCGAATTGTTACAAAAATTGCAAAAAACCATAACCGATGCAGGCAATAATCCCGAAATAGGCAGTATGGTTTTGCAAAGTGAAGGTAGAACTTTTTGTGCCGGAGCTTCATTTGACGAATTGATAAGTTTAAAAAACATGTTACAAGCCATCGATTTTTTTTCGGGGTTTGCCCGTGTTATCAACGCCATGCGTCAAACTCCCAAGTTTATTGTAGCCAAAGTGCAAGGCAAAGCCGTAGGAGGTGGTGTTGGTTTAATTGCCGCCGCCGATTATGCCGTAGCAACCGACAAAGCAGCAATCAAACTTTCGGAACTCAGTATAGGAATCGGTCCTTATGTGATTGCTCCTGCGGTTAAAAGAAAAATGGGAATGGCTGCTTTTGCCGAAATGAGCATCAACACAACCGCTTGGCACACAGCTTTTTGGTCACGCGAAAAAGGACTTTTTGCCAAAGTTACAGACAACTATAAAGAACTAAACAACGAGGTCGAAATTTTGGCTGAAAAATTAGCCGCCTATGACCCGATTGCTACGCAAACACTTAAAAAAGAAATCTGGAAAGGAACCGAAAACTGGAATGAACTGCTGATAGAAAAAGCAAAAACCTCAGCCCAATTAAGTTTGCGAGAATATACCCGTCTAAATTTAATAAAATTTAAAAAATGATTTTAACGGAATAATTTTTGCATGAATTTATAGAAAACTTAAACATATTATTTGATAATTATGAAAAATTTTATACTTACTTTCTTATTACTTCTAAGCCTGCAATTAACAGCCCAAAACGATATATTTAGCAAAAGCGGCATCAGTTTAAAATCGGGTAACGATATGGGTTATGCCATGCTAAACAAAGTGGCTTTTGATAAAAACAAAGAACAAATTGTCGTCAATGATCAAAATCTTTATTTGTCAAACTACAAAGGAACTCCCATGTTAATGAAACAGTGGAGCGAAGGAATTGTATTTTTTAATGACGGCAAAAAAATTGCTTATCCAAATATAAATTACGATGCTCTAAGCGACCATTTTATCATATATTTTAAAAATTTAGCCAAAGATATCAAAGGAGTGGCATCAACACAACTTCCCATAGCAAGTTTACAAGACCAAAGCGTATTGTATTTACAAATGTTTGACGGCAATAAACAACGAAAATTCATCAAACTCAATCCGGTTTTGTTCGTCAGAAAGCCCAAAACCTTGTTTTTTGAATATTTTTCAAACGATTGGCAAAAAGTTTATATCGTCAAAAGCTATTGGAAAAACGTTCAAAAAAATCAAGATGTAAACTCTCCTTTATACAACGAAACAGCTTCGATGAAATTGATGCAACACAGCGCCTATTACATAAAAAACAAAGACGGTATTTTTGAAAAAGTCCGGTTAAAGAAAAAAAGCATTTTGAAAACACTAAACGACAAACAAGCCGAAAAAACACTAATGGATTTTGCCAAAAGAAACCGTTTGTCTTGGTCTAAACCACAAGACGTACAAAAAATATTGGCTTATTATTTTGAAAACATAACTCGAAAATAACAACCAATAAAACTTTGTCAAAACAACCGTTAAAGTTTAGTTTGCAACGGATTTTCCGAAAGTTCCATATATTCTTTGCGTTTTTTATAAATATCTATCGCTTTATATACGGCTTCTCTAAACGAATCGGGATTGGCTGCACCTTTACCGGCTATTTCATAAGCGGTTCCGTGGTCGGGCGAAGTGCGAATTTTGTTTAAACCGGCTGTAAAGTTAACGCCTTTGCCAAAACTCAAAGTTTTAAACGGTATTAAACCTTGGTCGTGATACATGGCCAAAACGGCATCAAACTTCTTGTAGTTATCCGAACCGAAAAAACTATCCGATGCATAAGGTCCAAAAACCAAATAACCTTCTTCTTTTAGTTGCTCAATAGTCGGGCGAACTATTTCGTCATCTTCCTTACCGATGATACCGCCGTCTCCACAATGCGGATTTAAACCCAATACGGCAATTTCGGGCTTTTCGATACCGAAATCTTGTATCAAACTCCTTTGCATAATCTCAATTTTGTCTCTGATTTTTTCGGGTGTAATTTGTGAAGCTACATATTTAATAGGCACATGATCGGTTACTAAACCTATTTTCAAATTGTCGGTTATCATAAACATCAAAGGTTTTCCATCCAATTCTTGCGCCAAATAATCGGTATGTCCGGCAAAATCAAAGGCATCACTTTGTATGGTCTCTTTATTAAACGGAGCCGTAACCAACACGTCTATTTCGCCTTTTTTTAGTGCTTCGACCGCTTTAATAAACGAATCAACGGCATATCGTCCTATTTCGGCGGTGGGTTTACCCAAGCTCATCGGAACGGGTTCTTTCCACAAGTTCAACACGTTGAGTTTGTTGGGAAAAGCATTGTTGATATTGACAATTCCATGTAAATCTATTTTGAGGCTTAAGACTTTTTTTTGGTACGAAAGTGCCTTGGTTGAAGCAAAAACAATAGGAGTACACATTTCAAACATCATAGAATTTTGAAAAGTTTTTAGAATAACTTCCGCCCCTATTCCATTCAAATCACCTACACTGATCCCTACTTTTATTTTATTTTTTTTGTTTTTCATACCGACCAAATTAAATTGTATTTACAAAAATAAGAAAAAAAAAGAGACTTCCCCGCTACCTGCGAAAAAGTCTCAATGTTTGGAGCTAACTACGAAAGATTATTGTCCCAAAAAGGCATTATACATCCAAACCAATTTTTCTTGTTCTCTGATATAATCGCTCATCAAAGCATTGGTTCCTTCATCTCCTATTTCTCCTGACAAATCTAATATTTCACGTTGTTTGGTTATCAAAATACGAAAAGCTTCCAAAATTTCTTTTACATCGTTCAATCCGTCTTGCGTTTGTGCACTTTCTTCAATACGAGATATTTTTTCGTATTGCGAAAAACGATATTCGGGGGCAAAACCCAAGGTCAATATACGCTCGGCTATATCGTCTATCTTGACAAACAAGTCGTTGTAAAGCTCTTCAAATTTGGCATGCAATTCAAAGAACTTTTCTCCTTTGATATTCCAATGATAACCTCTTACATTTTGATAAAAAACCGAATAATTGGCCAAAAGGTCGTTTAATTTAACCGCCAAATCTTTCGAGCTAACGGTATCTAATCCGATATGGTTTATTTTTTTCATAATGATTTTTTTTATGATTATTACAATACAAAAGTAGCCCGAATAACACCATTTTTTTATAAGTTTTTATGATATATTTTTATGCCTATATAAATAATATTTATCATAAAAAATGAAATGAAATATTTTTTACACAACTAATTTTTATAAATTGCGGCACAAAAAAGCAAACAAACACAATGTCAAGATTTATCATTGCCATATCGCTCTTTTTGGCGAGTTTTTACTTGCGTGCTCAATCCGACACAACAAAAACAACTCAAACACTCGACACCATAGAAATAAACGGCTTTGGCAATCCCAAACCTATTTTCAAAATAGCCAAAACAATTCGTGTAATCAAATTGAAAGACGCTGAGTTACAACAAATTGAAAGCCTTGACGAACTGCTGCAAACCATAGCAACGGTTGATGTCAGAACAAGAGGCAACAAAGGGGTACAAGCCGACATCAGTATTCGCGGAGGTAATTTTGAACAGGTATTGGTTTTGCTCAACGGTATCAAAATAAACAATCCGCAAACCGGTCATCATCATTTGGACTTGCCTGTTGATTTTAGCATGCTGGACCGAATTGAAATTATCGAAGGTGCCGGCGGGCAAATCTTCGGTGCCAATGCTTATAGCGGAGTGATAAATCTCATCACTAAAAATCCCCAAAAAAAACAAGCCCGCACCACTGTCAAAGCGGGGCAATACGGATACTTGAAAACCGACTTGAGTTTGGCACATTCCTTTCAAAAATTATCGGTTTACAACGGCTTTTCCTTTCAAAAATCAAATGGATACTTAACAAATGACAGCATCAACAATACCGATTTTTACGGTTTAAAATATTTTATTAATCTGCACTATAACCACTCCAAATACTCACTGGATTTACAAACCGGTTACCACCAAAAAGATTTTGGAGCACATAGTTTTTATACCGCCAAATATCCTTGGCAATACGAAAAAACCAAAGGTTATTTTATATCACTAAGCAGCAAATTCGGAAAAAAAATCAATTGGAAACCTTTTGTTTCATATCGTGTTCATTTTGATGAATTTCAATTGTTTAGAGAAAGTATTTTTAAATATAATCAAGGATATTTTGTGCATAACCAAGATACGGCACAATTTGCCCCCGGAATTTATTATCGCGGACACAATTACCACAAAATCACAACATTAGCAGCAGGAATAAAAGTGCAATTTCAATCCAAAGCCGGACAAACCTCAGGGCATCTGCACTGGAATAACGATGCTATCCTGAGCAACAAACTGGGTAAACAACTCAACACACCCGTTACGATTGACAATAGACAAATATATGACAAATACGACGAACGCAATTATTGGGAAGTCGGGATAAACCATTCCAAAAAATGGCAAAAATTACAATTGGGAGCCGGTATAAACCTGTTATACAGCAAGCTTTACAACACACGGTTATCCGGCGGGCTTTACATGAGTTTTTTCACCTCGAATTTTACCCATTATATCAATGTCAGCTCGGCTTCTCGCCTGCCCGGATTTACCGATTTGTACTACCAAGGACCACAAAACATCGGAAACCCCGATTTGCAACCCGAATCAGCCCAAACTTACGAATTGGGCACCAAATGGCATCAAACCAATATTTCGGCACATGCAGGCATCTTTTATCGAAATGCTCAACATACTATAGACTGGATCAAATACCAACCCGATGACAAATGGCAAACCCAAAATTTGACCCAACTCAATACCTTTGGAATAGAAGCCGATTGTTACATCTTTTTTGAAAAAAAATTTATTCAAAAAATCAAATTCTCGTATGCCTATTTGCACATGAATAAAAATACCGACCAAAATATTATTTCAAAATACGCCCTTGACTACCTCAAACACAAATTAAATATTGAATTGCATCACCGTTTCTTATTCAACTCGTCTATACATTGGACAGCCATATACAAAAACCGAAACGGTCAATACTTGAATTATATCGACAATCAATACCGTTTATTTGACTACCAACCCTATTTTTTAACCCATGTCAAAATCAACAAATCTTTCGATAAAACCCGTTTTGCCATTGGTATCGAAAATATTTTTAATATAGCTTACAATGATTTATCCTATGTCAAGATGCCGGGCAGATGGTTGATATTTGAATTGCGTTACAAAATTCATTAACGTTTATAACAATTCTGACTGTCAATTATTTAGGCATAGTTTTTGCTCTTAATTTGTTATGAAAATCTATCGACTTACATGGTTGCTGCTGCTCATTGTTACAGCCTGCACACACAAAAAAAACGATGAAACGCCAAGCCAATCCACAGGATTGTTTACACGTCATATCACTTTTGACGGAGCAGACCGGCGATATGCCATCTATATTCCGAAAAATTTGCCGGACCAAAACGTACCGCTTGTATTCGAACTACACGGTGGCGGTATATATATCGAAGATATGACCGGTCAAAGCGGGCACAAAACACCTTTTAAACTATGGATGAAAGTAGCCGATACGGCAAAATTTATTGTTATTTATCCCGAAGGATTAAACGGAGCCTATAACAAACCTACTTGGAACGATTGCCGAGGCGATTGTATTGTCAGTTCAGATGCCGACGATGTCGGATTTATTGAAAAACTAATGGACATAACAGCCGCACAATACCATATCGACCCAAATCGAATATACGTATCGGGCTTGTCAAACGGAGGATTTATGGCACAACGAATGGGAATTGAACGAGGAAACAAAATAGCTGCCATTGCCTCAATTGTAGCTGCCAAACCGGCTGTTTCGGACTGCTCGGCACCGGTACGCCCCATACCCGTTTTGTTTATGAACGGAACCGATGACAATCACATGCCATACAACGGCGGACTATTGTCCAATCCTCCCAATCCCGATCACGGAACGGTATTATCCACTCCCGAAACCATTAATTATTGGACACAATTCAATCAAACCGATACGATTCCGATTTATACAACTTTTCCCGACCTCGACCCCGACGACGGCGGTATCGTCGAAAAATACAAATATCCAAACGGAACCAATCAAACCGAAGTGGTTTTTTACAAAGTAAACGGCGGAGGACATGCGGCTCCCAGCATCAGAGAACAATATGCCCCTTTGTTTGAACAATACTTCAATAAACAAAATCACGATATTGAAATGGTTTTTGAAGTATGGAAATTTTTCAAAGACAAAAGACTTCCTTAATAATTTCTCACAAAAAAAACTTATTTTTGACCTTTAAAATCAATCAGTCAATGAGAATTTTTTTTTCATTTTTATCATTATTTCTTCTCTTACAATCGTGCAACATGGTCAAAGCTCCCGAATTTAAAGGGATTACCCATATCGATTTAAAAAAGAAAGAAAACGGCAAATTAATATTGGTGGCATACGCCAAATACCACAATCCGAACTTGTTAGGCGGAAAATTCAAAGTAAAAGACATTCAAGTTTTGGTCAATGACAAATTTTTGGCAAATTTGAATTCGGAAACCTACAAAGTCCCAACCAAAAAAGACTTTGAAATACCGTTGGAAGTAGATTTTGACCCGAATTATTTCAAAAAAGGCAACCTGCTTGACGCCTTAAACAGCGCCATAAATAACAAATTAAAAGTTCACTATCAAGGAAAAATATATTATGTAAGTCACGGAATAAATTTGCCTTATCAAATTAATTACACCCAAGACGTTAAACTCTTCAATTAATGGCAACCGATACTTACCTGACATTGTCAAAGCCAACCGAACCGGTTATTTTTAAAGACCGCAAAAGCAAATTTATAGCTTATGCCTATCCTACCCAACATATAGATGAAATAAAGCCCCTTGTCGAACAACTGAAAAAAGAACATCACAGCGCCCGCCACTGGTGTTATGCTTATCGAATAGGAATACAAAAAATTACCGAACGAGCCAATGACGACGGTGAACCTTCCAATTCGGCAGGACAGCCTATTCTAAACCAAATAAAAGCCCGCAAGCTTACAAATGTTTTGGTAGTGGTAGTGCGTTATTTCGGAGGTGTAAAACTCGGCGTAGGCGGCTTGATAAACGCTTACAAAACCGCCGCACAAATGGCTTTGGAACAAGCCGAAACAGTTGAAAAAATACAAACCCGACAATTGCAAGTCATATTTGATTATAACGATATGAACAAAGTAATGCGTATCATAAAAGAACAACAATTACATATAGTTTCACAAGACTTGCAAGCAAACGGAAAAATTATCGTCGAAATACGTCTTGACGATTTCAATTCGGTAAAAACCATGTTCGAAAAAATACACACTCTCAAAGTAAAAACATAAAAAAAAGGAGCCTTTTATTAAAAGCTCCTTGGTACCTCGGGTGGGAATCGAACCCACACTCTGTTGCCAGAACTGGATTTTGAATCCAGCGCGTCTACCAATTCCGCCACCGAGGCTTAGATTGCGACTGCAAATATAAAAAAGTTTTAAATATAATTTACAAACTTTTCAAAAAATATTTTTTCTTTTTTCACATTAAACTTCGGCTTTTATTCCATTGACATTTCTATCAATTTTTCGCAACAAGCCCAACAATACTTTTCCGGGACCTACTTCAACAAATTCGGTTGCTCCATCGGCAATCATCTGTTGTATGGTTTGTGTCCACTTAACCGGAGCTGTCAATTGTTTTATCAAATTATTCTTAATTTCTTCCGGTTCGGTAACCGCCGCAGCCGTTACATTTTGATATACCGGTGCCATGGGTTTGCAAAAAGGTGTTTCTTCAATGGCTTTTGCCAATTCTTCACGAGCAGGTTCCATCAAAGGCGAATGAAAAGCACCGCCCACAGGCAACAAAACAGCACGTCGGGCACCGGCTTCCAACAAAGCTTCGTTGGCTTTTTTTACCGCTTCCGTTTCACCACTGATAACCAATTGACCGGGACAATTGTAATTGGCAGGTGCAACAATACCGTCAATTTTACGACAAACCGCCTCAACCGTTTCATCATCCAAATTTAAGATTGCCGACATGGTCGAATCAACCAATTCGGTAGCTTTTTGCATGGCTTCGGCTCTTTTGGAAACCAAACGCAAACCATCTTCAAACGATAAAGTTTTATTGGCTACCAAAGCCGAAAACTCACCCAACGAATGTCCGGCAACCATATCGGGTTGAAAGTGCGAACCCAACAACTCGGCACTGATAACCGAATGCAAGAAAATGGCCGGTTGCGTAACCCGAGTTTGTTTTAAAGCTTCCGCCGTTCCTTCAAACATAATTTGAGCTATATCAAAACCCAAAATATCATTGGCTTGCGCAAAACGTTTTCGAGCTAATTCGTATTTGTCATACAGATCTTTACCCATGCCTTCAAACTGTGCCCCTTGTCCGGGAAAAATATATGCTTTCATAACTTCGATTTATAAAATTAAAAAACAGTTCCAAAACTGATTCCGGCAACAAAAATAATTATTTTTTTTGATGTAACATTTTTGTATATTTATCGTTTTTATCGGTAATATTTTTACCTTGAAATTTATCTCATCTAAATTACAACATTATGAAAAGATTTAAAACCGGTTTGTTTTTATTATTAATCACTCAAATTTCCGTATCCATGGCACAAAAAATCGATTATGAAGAATTTGATTTACCCAACGGACTTCATGTTATATTGCACGAAGACCACACCGCTCCCGTTGTTAATGTAGGCGTAATGTATCATGTGGGCGCCAAAGACGAAGCCCCCAACCGCACCGGATTTGCCCATTTTTTTGAACATTTATTGTTTGAAGGCACTAAAAATATCCCACGTGGCAAATGGTTTGAAATAGTCAGTTCACACGGCGGAAAAAACAATGCCAACACAACGGACGACCGCACTTACTACTATGAAGTTTTTCCATCCAATAATTTGGAATTGGGGCTTTGGATGGAAGCCGAACGTATGCGCCATGCCGTTATCAACCAAATAGGAGTTGATACCCAAAACGAAGTGGTAAAAGAAGAAAAAAGACTGCGTTATGACAATCGTCCTTACGGACATTTTTTGGAAGCCATTAAAAAAGAAGTATTTACCAAGCACCCTTATCAACATACCACCATTGGCAAAATGGAAGATTTGGATGCCGCTTCATTGGACGAATTCATTGCCTTTTACAAAAAATATTACATACCCAATAACGCAACGCTTGTCGTAGCAGGCGACATTGACAAAGAAAAAACCAAAAAGTTGATTTATAAATATTTTGCAAGTATTCCCAAAGGTGCAGACATCATACACAAAAAAATTGTTGAACCTCCCATTACCCAAGAAAAACATGCCGTTTATTACGACAAAAACATACAAAAACCGGCGATCATGCAAGCCTATTTAACCCCTTCAATGAAAGAACGAGACGCTTATGCTTTGGATTTGTTATCGACCTATTTAAGCGACGGAAAAAGCTCCGTTTTATATAAAAAAATGGTCGATCAAAAGAAAAAAGCTTTGGCAGTCGGTGCTTTTAATCTCAGTCAGGAAGACTACGGCACTTATATTATTTTTGCCATTCCGCTCAATAAACAAACAAGTTTAAACGACCTGACACACGAAATTGACGAAGAAATAGAACGATTAAAAACCGATTTGATTTCGGAAAAAGATTATCAAAAATTATTAAACAAAATAGAAAATCAATTTGTAAACTCAAACACATCAATGCAAGGTATCGCTCATAATTTGGCTCGATACCATGTATTATACGGCAATACGGATTTGATTAACAAAGAATTAGACATATACAAAAGTATTTCCCGTGAAGAACTCAGGGAAGCAGCCCGTAAATATCTCAACAAAAATCAAAGGGTTATTTTGGAATATTTACCTCAAAAAACACAACAATAAATCTCATAAAACCGCTACAAAATGAAAAAGTTATTATACATTTTCGGTCTTATTTTAAGTTTTTACTTGACATCTTGCGGAAGCCAATCCGCCACAACCGAAGCAACAACTCCAAAAAACAACAACATGACACAGCAAGACGATATAAACCAAATGCCCCGGCCGGCTCCGGCTCCCAAAATCAACTTTAAAAAACCCGAAGTTTTTAAGCTGGATAACGGTTTAACGATTATATTGGTTGAAAATCACAAACTTCCTCGAGTCAATGCCAGTTTACGCATAGACAATCAACCGGTTCGACTACGCGACAAAAAAGGAAGCGATGACCTGTTGCAGAGCTTATTGGGAAGTGGTTCGCAAAATATCTCAAAAGAAGAATTTAATCAAAAAATAGACTTTTACGGCGCCAATGTATATTTTAACGATAACGGCTTTTATATCAATACATTAAGCAAATATTTTGACGAAATATTGAAACTGACTGCCGATCAAGCCTTGTATCCGAAATTCACCAAAGAAGAGTTTGAAAAAGAAAAAGAAAAACTGATTGAAAGTCTAAAAGTCAACGAAAAAAGCACTCCTGCGGCAGCCCTAAGAGTAATGAACAAATTGGCTTTTGGCAATCACCCTTATGGTGAAATTACCAAAATAGATAAAGTTCAAACAATTCAATTACAAGATGTCGAAAAATACTACAAAAACAACTTTAACCCCAATCATGCCTATTTAATTCTGGTAGGAGACATTGACAAAAAACAGGCGTATAAATTGGCTCGGACATATTTTGGCAAATGGCAAAAAGCACCGGTAACCAAAGGTTTGCCTTTACCGCACATCAATAATGTACCGACTACCGAAGTGGACTTTGTGCACATGCCCAATGCCGAACAAACAGAAATAAAAGTTGTGCAACGTTCCGATATCCGTCGCAACAATCCCGACTATCAAAAAGTTTTGTTGATGAATTCCATTTTGGGAGGCGACTTTAATTCATATCTCAACATGACCCTGCGCGAAAAACACGGCTGGACTTATGGAGCACGAAGCCGGTTCGGGACCGACAAATACGGCGACTTGTTTACCGCTTCAACCAGTGTACGTAACAGCGTAGCCGATTCGGCAGTTGTTGTAACAATGAAACAAATAAACAAAATCAGAAATGAAAAAGTAAGCGACACTTTACTTAACAACAACAAACAAAAATACATGGGAAATTTTGTTTTGCAAATGGAAAATCCTTCTACCATAGCCAATCAGGCATATAATATTTTTGTCGATAATTTGCCGGAAGATTACTACGAAACTTTCTTGCAAAAAATTGATGCCGTTACGGTGGACGATATTCAACAAGCGGCTCAAAAATACTTACACCCCGACCATATGCGTATCATAGTTGCCGGCAATGCTTCCACTACGGTTCCCGGACTGCAAAAAGCCGGTTATCAAATTAAATTTTTCGACAAATACGGCAATCCGGCACCGGCTCCCGAAATGAATCAAAAAATACCCGAAAACATAACGGTAAAAAGTATAATTGATACCTACATCAAAGCCATTGGCGGAGCCGATAAAATCAATCAAATAAAATCGTTGGAAACGGTTTATACCACCCAAATGAGAGGGATGGAAATCAGCAATACCACCAAAGCCATGACACCCAACCTGTTTGCCGAAAACACTACTGCCGGAGGCATGTTGTTAAGCAAAGAAATATTTGACGGCAAAACCGGATACCGCGAAGTGCAAGGACAAAGAAAAGACTTTACTCCCGATGAAATAGAAAAGTTTAAAAATACACCGCAACCATTTCCGGTTACAGGATTAATAAAAACAGGTAAACCGGAACGCATGGAAAGTTTTGACGGAAATGACTATTACGTCATTATTGACGATGAAGGAACCGAACATTTTTTTAACGCCAAAACAGGACTAAAAGAGAAAGAAATAAAACACCGAAAAATACAAGGACATGAAATAAGCCAACCTATTCAATATAGCGATTATAAAGAAATAAACGGCATAAAATTTCCTGCCAAAATAACGATTAAAACGGGTGTGCAAAATATGGAATTAAAACTTAAAGAAGCCAAAGTCAATCATTTGACACAAGCAGACTTTAAATAAACACTTCAAGTCATCTCCTTACAACCCGTCTTTTGCTTCAAAGGACGGGTTTATTTATATGGAAAAAAGAGGTAATACCAAATCGGTTTATAAAATCATACCCAAACCGAAAAACAAAGCATACAAAAAGGTCAAAATGGCAACTTTTTTGAGTTCGGGGTCAAATTGACGGGCACTTTCGGTTTTAATAACCCTGATTAAATGTATAAAAAGAAAAAAATAAGGTATCATAAAAAGCCATTGCCAAAGGCTGTGCAAATGATGAAAAATATAGGCTTGTGTAAAAAAGAAAGGAAAAACCAGCAACAAAACATGATATTTTTTGGCTTTTTGAAGCCCCCATTTAACAGGCAAAGTGTTTTTTTGAACCAATTTGTCCGAATCCATATCCCTCATATTATTCAAATTGAGCACCGCTACACTCAACAATCCGACGGACAGTGCCGGAAAAATTAAAGTCCAATCCAACTTATGCGTATAAAGATAAGTACCGGCAATAACCGAGACCAAACCGAAAAATATCAAAACAAAAATGTCACCGAAACCAAAATATCCGTAAGCTTTATTACCTATGGTATATTTTATGGCTGCAACAATGGCTGCCAAGCCCAAAATCAAATAAATCGAAACATGAACAAAACGATTAAAACCAAAACTGTAAATAACCAAAACAACTGCCGAAATCAAAGACAATAAAGCCGTAATATAAACAGCTTTTTTCATGGCTTTCGGAGTTATTTCGCCCGATTGCAAAGCTCGTTGCGGTCCAATCCGGTTTTCATTGTCCGTTCCTTTTATACCGTCGCCGTAATCATTGGCAAAATTGGATAGTATTTGAAACAAAACAGCCGTTAAAACGGAAAAAATAAAAATTAACGGTTCAAAACTTTGTTGCGAAGCGGCAATAAAAGCCGCCAAAATAATTCCCGACAAAGACAAAGGCAAAGTGCGTAATCGGGCTGCTTTAATCCATTTTTTCATATTGCAAAAAATTATTTCATAAATCAATTTGGTATCATTTAGACTTACTACAAAACCAAAATTGGAGTTTACTCAAATTATCGGTTCTCATTTAACAACCGAACAGCTTTTTGCAAATCTTCTTCGGTGTCTATGCCAAAATTTATCGTATCGGTTTCTATCATTTTAATCATCATACCATTTTGTAAAAAACGTAAATTTTCCAATTTTTCAATTTGTTCCATTTCCGTTTGAGGTAAAACGGCTATTTTTTCCAAAGTTTTTTTTCGAAAAGCATACACACCTATATGTTTATAGGCTTTTTCAAAAACATTATCACGCGAATACGGAATGGGTGCACGCGAAAAAAACATGGCGTAACCTGCCAAATCGGTAACCACTTTGACATTATTCGGATTGAGAAAATCGTCTTTCTTATCAATTTTTATCATCAAAGAAGCCATATCAACCGTTTTGTCCGAAAAAGCATCAATCAGCGTTTTTAAAGCTTTTGGATTGATAAAAGGTTCATCTCCTTGAATGTTAATAATAATATCGGCATCGGTTTTTGAAACAAATTCGGCTATTCTGTCGGTTCCTGTTGGGTGTGGTTTTTTACTCATAAAAACCGTCCCGCCATGACTTTTTATTTCGTTATAAATAAGTTTGCTGTCGGTTATTACCATTACTTGATTAAACAATCCGGATTGAGCTGCCGCTTCATACGTGCGTCGTATAACTGTTTTTCCGGCTAAATCTTTCATTAATTTTCCGGGAAATCTTTGCGAATCGTATCGTGCGGGGATCATGGCTGTAACTTTCATCGGCTCAAATATTTTTCCAATATTTTATGAACCTGACCGCTGTTCCAGTCTGCGGCTCCTGTTTTTCGAACTACAATCTTGCCTTTTTTGTCAATAATAAAAGTAGTGGGAATGGAAGAAGATTGTAAAACTTCGGGCATGGCAGCAGTAACAAAATAAACCGGAATATCCAAATTGTTTTTTTGCAAAAAAGCTTGCACTTTTTCGGGCTTGTCATGGGCTATAAAAACAAAAATCACTTGATTTTTATATTGTTTATACAAGTGTTGCAAACCGGGCATTTCCGCCACACAAGGCGGGCACCAAGTTGCCCAATTGTTCAACACAATGACGTTATTTTGAAACTGTGAGAAATCGGTTTCATTGCCATGCAGGTCTATCAAGTTCCAATTGTAATTGTTTAATGAAACTTGTTTATCGGCATCTATTTCAAGGGTTTCAACTCGCGAAGTAATATATGACACGCCTTTGATAAGCAAAGTACGCAAAGGCATGCCGGGTGGCGTAAACATAAATATCAGTAAGCCGAAAAAAAGCAGATTAGACCAATGTTTTTTTATAAAATTCATAAGATTATTCTTTAAAACAAAGATAAATAAAAAAATCGTCCGCCAAAAACGAACGATTTTTATGTGTGGAGCCGAAGGGAGTCGAACCCTCGACCTCATGACTGCCAGTCATGCGCTCTAGCCAACTGAGCTACGGCCCCAAATGCGAGAGCAAAAATAACAAAAAGCTTTTGAATGACAAAAATTATTTTTACTCTTTTATTGCTTTTATTTCGATATGCAGTTCTATTGTATCGGGTACCGTCCAACCGTTTTCATCGTCCGAATATGGACGCTTGGGTGACATACGATAGATACCCCAATCGGTACGGTCGATACTGAATTGGTCTGACTTTAAGACAATTGTTTTCTCATCAATTTGAATAGCAGCTTCAAAGCTGATACAATTAGTTATGCCATGTAGGGTAAAATCTCCGGTAAGTTTGTAACGGTCTGTTTTTATTTTTTCAATTTTTTGCAACTCAAAAACAGCATAAGGATAGGTATCGGCTTCAAAAAATTCGTTTTTCAACGTATTTTCAAAAATCATAACAGCTGTCCCGTATTGTTTAATGTTCATATCCAAATCTTTTATGGTGTGCATATCGATGATAAACTTACCGCCTACAATTGTATGGTTACCCGAAAGCACAAAACCGCCGTCTTTGAGTTTTATCAGACCATTGTGTTTGTCGCACTTCCAATAAATATTGCTATGTAGTGTATCTACCCGATAAAAACCGTATTCGGATTGGGCTTTAATACTTGTAAAGGTTAATAGAAAGAAAAGGATAAATAAATTTTTCATAGGTAAATTGCTTATTGAACCGTATGAAGGCAAAATAGCTCCGGTTTTGACTTTTTTACTTTGAATCTTGTTTCATATCTTGCCAAATACCGGTTGCCATTCCGTTTTCATCGATAAAAGTTTTGATTTCGTCGGGAATATTTTTGGCATCTTTAAAATTGGTTCCTTCAAACTCTGTTCCGAAAAAATTACAACCATACAGGTCGGCACCACTCAAATCTGCACCTTGTAAATGTCCTCCTTGAAAATTGGCATGGCGTAAATTGGCATTGATAAAAGTGGAGCCTTCCAATCCTCCGCCCGTAAAATTGGCAAATGAAAAATCGGTGCTATCCAATTTTGAATCTTTTAAAACAGCCCGTATAAGCTTGGCTTTAACAGCTTTGCTTCCGGTAAAGTCGGCTCTTACAAATTCGGTATCTTTCATCAGAGCACCGCTCATATCACAATTTCGTAACTTGGCAAAATGTCCTTCCATACCAAACATGTTGGCACCTTTAAAAGAAGAATTGCTTAAATCGGCATAATTGACATGCACGTGAAACAGTCGAGCTTGGTCAAAATTGCAATTGGTCAGATTGGCACCGTCAAACAAAGTCCAACGAATATCAGCCGCTCTAAAATCGCTACCCGAGAAATCGGAATCGTCGCACTTTGCCGAACGAAAAGAAGCACCTCTAAAATCACCGTTTTTAATACTTACGTCGTTCCAAAAAACTTTATCGAGATTTTCGCGTCTGAAATCATCACTGTCACGCGGTACGGATTTGATACCTTTTAGACGACTTAGTCCCGTATTTTGTTCTATGATGGAATCGAGTTGATCAGGTTCCAAAAAGTTTATCAACTCGGGGATATTCGTTGTATCCGATTCTTTGACCCGGGTCGTTTGTGTCGAATTATTTCCTCCGCATGAAAACAATATCATGGCTGAAAACAACAAGGCAATAAAAATATTTTTTTTCATTTTTAACAATCTTGATTATTTGATAATTTGACTGTTGTTACAACAATTATTCTACCGGCAGTATTAAACCACATCGTGATTTTTAAAATAACGACAACCCGTTATGGCAAATACCAGTCCCAAAACCGTTGGATATGCCAATGAAAATACAATAAATGTAGAACGGCTAACCGTATCTAAAATATAATAAGATACCGGTCCCATAACGGTTAATTTGGGATCGAACAAAATGAGACTTCCGGTACGAAAAACCTGTAACGGATTAAATAAACTGGTTATAATGACCGCATCGGGATTGATACGCATCTTAAGCATAAGACCAATAAGTAGTATATCCATAAATGCCACCAAAAAAAGCCAGATGACAAAGGCGGTTGAGAGTGCCATTTCTTGCGACTTGGTTATGGTAGATAAAAACATACTCAATCCTAAGAAGAAAAACACCATGGTAGCCAACAATCCGCTATACAATATGAACAAATCCCAAGGCACATCCAGGTTTACAACCAATCCCCAAAGTGCTGCTCCTAAAAAGGCAATAAAAACAGGTACGTAAATTACAAAAAAACGTCCCAAAAATTTGCCCCAATAATAACTTGAAAAAGAAATGGGAAGCGATAAAAAATACTCCAAAACACCGTTTTCTCTATCGCCTACTACGGAGCGAACCGTCGAAATTAGCACATAAATAGGTAATATAACCATACTTACTTGCATAAAGGTAATCATAAGGCGACTTAAACCCACAAAACCTACTACCTGCGATTCGGTAATTCCGGTAGCAAACATAGTGGCAACAAAGCCCCCAAACAACAAACTGTAAATCCAGAAGGACTTGGAACGAAGATTTTGTTTTATATCCGTTTTTAATACTTGTATTAAAGTCTTATTCATATATTTAATTATTTAAAAGAACGAACCGGTGTTCGAGATTGTTTGTTAATAAAATTAATTATTGCCGCCGCACTTGCCGGGCGCACATTTCATACCTCCGTTTTCGGCGTCTTTACCACTGACCGACATTTTTTTCTTTTTGATAAAATCGGCGCGTTTGGTTTTGCCTTCATCAATCAATTTTATCACTTGTTCAAAGGTATATTCGGCTTGTTCGGATTTATTTTTTAAAGCACCGTAACCATATCCCATTGGTGTCCTATCACCAAAACGATACCAAGCTTTCTCGGCATCAATCCATTTTCCGGTATCGGCATCGCCAATCCATATTTTGTATTTTTTTCCTTTCCACGAATTAAAATCCTGATCACGCATATCTTCTGCCAAGCAACCTATATCGTCATACCAGCGTACTTCACCGTTTTCATTTATGGCTTGCACGTCATATTTGGGGTCAGCCATTCCCATTTTGCATACGTGACATACGTCACGGTCATAATTTACTTTACGCGGACTAAAGTCCACTTCATGTTTACATTGAACCAATGTAAGCAAGATTAAGCCGGTAAGTATGATTATTTTTTTCATTTTATTATTTGATTTTTACATTGCAATTGGGTATAAAAGTATCTTAGAGTTCTTTATCTACCACTATCTCTCCCAAATCCATCTCTATCAACCTGTTTACCAAATTTTTTATTTCATCTACTCTATGGCTACTCAATATCATTAAAGTTTCTTGTGGCAGTTCGTTCAGGTATTTGAACAAGACTTTTCGAGCTTCGGGGTCGAGGTTTGCCGAAGGTTCGTCCATAAGCAATATTTTAGGATTTCGAGCCAGTGCCAACGATACCAAAAGTTTTTGTTTCATGCCGCCTGATAACTTTAAAAAAGGTTTGTGTAAATGACTGTTTACATCGAGTTTTAAATCATTGGCAATACGCACAAATTTGTCTTTATCGGTTTTGGTTACTATTGAAAAGAAATCCATAATTTCGGCAACTGTCATTTTAAGAGGCGGTGGCAATTGCGGCACAAATCCAACTTCTTGCAAAATTTGTTCACGGTCTGTTCTTGAATTTTTTTCCAAAACAGACAAAAAGCCTTCATAGGTATATAACCCCAATATACAGCGTATAAGGGTGGTTTTTCCGGCACCGTTTTGTCCTATCAAAGCTATCCGGTCTCCTTGATAAAAATTGACGGATAAATTTTTGATAACCGCAACTTTATTAAAAACTTTGGTTAGGTTTTTTACTTCAATCAATGCTTTTTTTTCCATATTTATTTCTTATCTTTTTCGTCGGGTATTTCAAGCGGGTGAAGTTCTTGTTTTTCTTCAACGCTTCCCAATATATAACTCGGCGCTTTAAATCCGAATGACAAAGCCTCGCCGTAACATACGTCAATACACAATCCGCACTTGGTGCAATCGCCACCGGTAAAGTGGACTTCTTTGGTGGCGGCTCCTTTTTTTACAAACCACAATTCGTGTGGTACCAAACAAACATCTTGACAATCGGTGCAGTAACCACATTTGTCCAAATCAAACTTGACGCCGATGGGCGATACATCACCTATAAAACTGTAAGTAGTTCCAATGGGACAAACATAACGACACCAAAAGCGTTTAACCCCAAAGACTTCAAACAACAAAAGAGCAACAACCCAAATCAAAGCCAAGCCGGGTCCGTATATCATGGCTCTGGATAAAATACCTACGGGATTAAGGTTTTCAAAAACCAATTCTTTGGTCAAAAAAGCCAAAAACAAGAAGCCTATCCAAAAAACATATTTGACGGTAATGTCATAGGTTTTGTCTCTGATTTTTTTCTTTTTGATAAAATAAGCTCTTGCTCGTTCGCCCATTTCGGCAAAAAAGTGATAGGGACAAACCCATGAACAAAAGGCTCTGCCGCCCAATAACCAATAAAAAGTCATAATTATAAAAAATCCGACCCAAAAATTGGTGGTCAATAAACCCAAAAATCCCAAACGATTGCCAATAACCAATTCTTGTGCCGAGTTAAAAGGGTCCATTAAATAAATACCGATTAGACGCGAACCGCTCAACGAACCTTCCAACACACTCAAATCAAAGGCAAACGAAACCACAAATAAAGTATTGATAAATATCAGGAATGTCCAGCGAATATTACGCCATTTGTGTTTGTTTTCATGACTATCGTGCCATTCTTTAAAACTAAAACCCAAACGGGCAAAAGGCAAATTATCACGTGATTTTGCCGGAAGAGGCTTTCTTTTTTTATCTCTGGTTATAAAATCGTATAAAAATGACATAGTTTCAAATTTTTAGGGGTTAATTAAGCAAATTGCGGTTCTTTATCAACCGGTTTAACAACGATAGCCACCGGATCGGTAGGACAAACCATTTGACATACGCCGCAGCCTACACAACCGTCTTTTACTTTTGGCAAGAATTTTCCGTCTTCCAATTTATCCAAAACTATTGCCTCATCACCCAAAGGGCAATAAGTTACACACAAATCGCATATTTCGCGATTAACTTCGGTTTCTTGTATTTTGATCCGCTCTTTGGTTCCCGGGGGTCTTAATATACCTTTATTGCCATGTCCCAATTTGCCTTTATATCCTTGTCCGTGATAAGCTAAGCACTGTGTTGGGTTAGGCACTTCGGCTTCACCTATTTTATCGGCGCGTTTCATGGCTAATATTTGCACTTCAAACGGATTAATATCCTTGGGAAATTGTCCGTCGGGATATTTCTTGAATAAAGGTGCTACCGCTTCATTGCCGGCATGTTTAAAGATTTGAAAATCGATAGCAGCCGTCGGACAAGTCTCTGCACATTGTATCGCATCGCACGAATAATCGCATGCTTGTACATTGGGATCAATAAAAGGAGTGCCGTAAGCCAAACCATCATTCCAATCGGCTAACTTAATGGCATGAACCGGACATATTTGCACACAAAGACCACACTTGATACAAGCAAATAAAAAATCTTTTTCTGCCCGCGAACCCGGCGGACGTAAATAGCCTTTCTCTCTAATATTACTTTTGTCTTTAAAGTAATATGCCGCACTTCCCACAACCGCCAGCGAAATAACCGCCGACGCACTTGCTTTGAGGAATTGCCTTCTGTTAATTTTGGTATTGGTTGCAGCCATAAATTAAATTTTTATGATTAATTCGGATATTTGTTTTCTAATTGTCGATACAGTGTTTCTGGTGTAATTTCTTTATCTTCTTCAAGTATTTGTTGCATAACCACATTATCCTCAACTCCGTTCCACCGTTTGATATACTTACCTTCTTTATAACCGTGTTCTTGTCTGAAACGGTTCAAAATATTTTTGCCGATATACAACCGATACAACTCGTCCAAACCGAGTTTTAAACCGGCAGACATTGTAAAAAATGCAGCTAACCACTTATGCACATCGGTTTGGGTAAACAAAACGGCAATAAAATCTTCCACTTTGCTTATCTGTTTATACATATTCGTATCGTTATCAAAAACGTCTGCGGCAAAGTTTTCAAATGAAGGCAAATTGTGTATGGCAACCGACAAATCGGACATGCCACCCAACCCTTCGACTTTATATACCCTGAGTGCTTCGGACATTACAAAATGCCATATATCGACTATTTCTATTTTGATGTTTTCATAATCGGGTTGTGCATCGATATTTTTCCAGTGTTTCCACGGATATGAATCGACCAGTTCGGCAGCTTCCAAATAAATACAACGTCGCCAATCTATAAGTTTGCCTTTGTTGGTCAATCCGTTTTCCCACCCCTTGCCACTGGTTGTATCGTTTAATTTTTGTTGCAATTGCAACATTTGTTTTATCTTATCCATATTAAAAATATAATATATCGAACCGGTGATCGGCTGCTTGTTGTATAAAAAATTTTAGACAAAAGATGTTTCGTTAATTTATTCTTTTTCAACAGGTTGCCAGTCTCGTTGACGTTTCTTTTTAAACTCTTCCAAATTAAAAATCGGTTTGGGGTCTTTCAAAACAAATTGCGGTTTTGAAAAAGGTGCCAATTTTTCCAGATAATCCAAAATACTTAAAATAGGCGTACCGTAAAAATACTTAATATTTTTATTGAATCGCCATAAACGTGCATGATATTCGTATATTCGATACGGAAAATCACCAATATTGTCGCCGTCTTTGTCATATCCGGCATAGTCCCCCCAATAATTGTTTATCCATTTGTTACGATTAGCGGTTCCACCTCCTTGTATAAAAACCTGTGTCAAATTATCGTGAAACATATTTTCGCTGAATACATTCCCCTCTTGATCTTTTAAAAATTCAATAGCCGTATTACAAAAAGCAATTTCATTGCCCGAAATGGTGTTGGTTTTCCACGGCACAAAAGGAGACACATCGATATAAATACCCCGTGCCGAATACAAAAATTTGTTATCTATAATTTGATTGGAAGATGTTTCTTTCATACCCAAACACATACCGGTTACTCCTTGACTGTTTTCAATCAAATTATTGTTCATGATTGTTTTTTCGCTATACATCAAAAATATTCCCACCGAAGAATTGGAAAAATGATTATGCGAAATTTGATTGTTATGCGAATACATAAAATGAATACTGTAACGATTGCCATCACCGTAATTACCTACAAATTGGTTATCGGACGAATACCAAACTACCATATCACGCACTTGATGCCAATAGTTTTCTTGCACCAAATTGTGCTTAGAATACCAAAAACGGATAGCATCACCTTTTAGTCCTTTGGGTTTACGCGAGATTGAAGTTATATCGTTGTGTTTTATCAATCCGCCTTCGCTCCAAAAAACGTCGATACCAAAAAGTGTTTCTTCTATTTTGTTGTTTTTTACAATAAATCCGTTGGCTTTTTTCAGTTTTATGGCACAATCTATGCGGTCGGGCGAGTCTCCCGATTCAATAATATGCAAATTTTTTATGGTTACATCGTTCGCTTCAACATACAAAACCGATTTTAGGCTTCGCCCCGAAACGGTGGCTTTTCCTTGACCGTCAATAGTAACATTGGGAGTTCTGATGTATCCGGGACCGTAATAAAATCCGGGGGTAAGTTTTAAAGTATCTCCGGGTTTTAAAGCATCTAACAAAGGTTGAATGTTTTGCATGTTTTCTTTACTTCCTTTGTAACCTTCAACCGGAGTTTGTAAACCGGGGTGGTAACTTTTGTCTATTTGTGCTTGTACGGCAATAATAATTAAGAAAGATATGTATGAAAAAATATTTTTCATTTGTGTTACGGTTTGTTTTGTGCGACCCCTTCGGGGTCAAAAAATTTACGGGTTTTTATCTCTTCTTCCAACCCAAAAGGGAAAGAAATGAAAAATTAAATCTATGAAAATCTCAATCCCACTAAAAACTCTCTGAAATTATACGATATACGAAATAAAAAAATAAAAGAAAAGAGGACGACCCCGCAAAGGGGTCGCACCCCGTTTAAGTTGTTATTAACAATTTATTATTGCTTAACTTTAAAATATTTGTTCTTGAAATTAATAGCCAATATCAACAATACAAAACCGGCTAAACCTACAAAGAAACCAATATATGGATATGACATGGTGGTAAACTGAGCCACTTTTCCTTCACCGAAAACCGTAGGCATAAACGGTTTGATACCGTTAAAAGCTCCTCCTCCGTGTAAACCGAGATGGTGCCCATACCAATAAAGATAATATACGTAAATAAACAAGAAATAAAACGGGGTTAAAGCAGTTAAAACGGCAGCCCATGTTAATTTTTTCTTGTCGATAAAAACAAACAGCAATCCTAATACAGCCAACAAACCGAAAGCTATTTTGGCATTACGCATAATTCCGTCCAAAACTTTTAAAGCTCCAGGTATTTTGTCATCGGGAATACTGTCGCCGGCATATACGGGATATTTTACATGATTACCCAATTCGTCCACATCATTTACCCCTTGCACAATAGGATACATACCGATAAAGTGGTTAATTTTGTTCATCTCAATCAAACAATCGGCACCGGCATCCATAGCCAATTCTTCACGTTCACGCACCCCTTTACAACCGTTGTAAACCCCGTCATATTTAAATTCAATTCGAATTCCTTTGGGATACATGGCTTTGGGATATTGAATACTTTGTAAAGCAACCCACCAAATAGGCAAAAAGTAGGTAGCCACAATTAAAGCTGTTCCCAACAGTCCGAAAACCATATACAGCATTTTGAACTTTTTAGCATTTCCATTCATAATAATAAGTTTTAATTTTAGACAAATTTATAATGATTTTAAATAACAATCAAATAATTTAACTATTATTTTTAACAAATTAGGCTGCCAATATTGACAGCCCAATTTGTTGAATTATAAACAATTAAAGAACTATTGCATATCTTTAATAACTTGTTCCGATTTGGCTTTCATATACTCAATCAACTTATCGACATCTTTGGGGTCAACATGTTGATTGGGCATTGCCAATTTGAAGGTTTGACGCATGGCTTCGATGTCTGCATCTTTGTATTTGGATTCGGGATCCAAAATCCACTCTCTTAACCATTTGTCATCTCTACGTTTGTGAACCATTAACAAGTCGGGTCCGTTAAACGGCTCTCCGAATTTGTGACAAGCGTTACAACCGTAGTTCAAGAATTCAATTTCACCCGGCAACATATTTTTCAACTCGATAGCCGAAGGTTTGAAGGC
>Ga0256834_1000094_pt1 | contig 59536 bp, 61 predicted proteins | sample 4281140metaG_FD_190536 | JGI IMG/M metagenome (GOLD analysis project Ga0256834, IMG submission 190536) | Hydrothermal vent microbial communities from East Pacific Rise, Pacific Ocean - 4281-140 | ecosystem: Environmental > Aquatic > Marine > Hydrothermal vents | place: Pacific Ocean: East...
TTTTCGTTTATTAAACATGCCTGAAATTTCAAATGACATGCTAACCTCAGGACTAGATGCGGCTGGTTCTGTTTCTGGTAAATTTGGACAAATGTTTTCATTGTTTTTATGGCCAATATTGGCATTATTTTTTGCATGGCTTGCTCTAAGGAGGGTTGAAACATGAGGTATTTAAAAATTATCACTACACTAGTTTTTGCTTTAATCCTTGCTAGTTGCTCACAAAATAACAACAAGAATGAAGCCCCTGCGCCAGTTGCCTTGACAAAAGAGGCTGCAGGTCATTATTGCCAGATGGTAATTTTGGAGCATGCTGGCCCAAAAACGCAGGTTCATTTAGCTAATAACCCCAACCCGCTTTGGTTTTCGCAAGTACGAGATGGGCTAGCATTTTTGAAATCACCTGAAAAAACTAACAAAACCACAGCCATATATGTCAATGATGTTGGTGTTTCAAATAGCTGGAGCGATATGGGGCAGGACAATTGGATTGATGCTGCAAGGGCATTTTTTGTTGTTGGCTCAGATGCACTTGGTGGAATGAATGTACCAGAATTTGTACCATTTTCTGACGAAAAAAAAGCACAGGATTTTGCAACAAAACGAGGTGGTGAAGTATTTAGTTTTGATAATATAACCGCTGAAATGGTTTTAGCACCTGTTGATTACCCAACTCAAACAGTGACACATTAGGAAGATAAAATGATTACACGCAGACGAGCTTTATCGATTATTGCAAGTGCAAGTTTTGGTGTGAGCGCATTGCCTCTAATTGGCACAAATGCCTATGCCAAAGCTACAAGCTGGAGGGGGATTGCACTTGGAGCAGATGCCCAAATTATTTTGGACCATGAAAATTCAGGCGAGCTTATTTCACTTGCTCTTAAAGAAATAACTAGGCTTGAGAAAATATTTTCTCTTTATGATAAAGATAGTGAAATTTCAATTTTAAATGCGCAGGGTAAACTTAAAAATCCAGCCCCTGAATTTGTTGAACTTCTCTCAATTGCTTCAACCATTAATCATAGAACTAATGGAGCGTTTGATCCAACTATCCAACCTCTTTGGGCGGCATATGCAAAGTCTTTTTCAAAGGGAAATGCGCCCTCAAAAGAAGATATTGCTAGGGTTAAAAATATCATAGGCTGGCAAGGAGTAAATTATTCAGCAGAAAAAATTTCCTTTGCAAAAATGGGTATGAGCCTAACCCTAAACGGTATTGCTCAGGGATATATTGCTGATAGGATAAGTAATTTATTCAAAAGAAATGGCATAACAAACGTGCTTATTAACACGGGTGAAATTGTGGCTTTGGGTCATTCTCCACAAGAGGATAGTTGGCAAATAAAGATAAATAATAGTGACAAATCTATTGCTCTAAACAATTTTGCAATTGCTACTTCTGCGCCACTTGGCACTGTTTTTGACCAAAAAAATAAAATATCTCATATTATTGACCCTCGCACAGGTGAGCCAAGTTTAGAGGTAAAGCAAGTTAGCGTTATAGCAAAATCAGCTACAATTGCAGATGGTTTATCAACTGGTTTTTGTTTGATGAGTGAGAAAGAAATTAACCTCGCTAAAAGAAATGAGCAAATCATCATTTCATAAATTTATTCAAAGAGCTTGCGAGGCATTTAATTTATCATGGCTAATTTGAATTTTTATCGGCCATGTTGATTTAATATAAGACATTATCGCTATTATCTCTTCATCTGATAAAATATCTTCGAAAATTGGCATGTTGGTTTGATAATCATCAAGGCCTGCCAATTTACCCAAACCAATTTTTACAATATCAAAAAGCATTTTATCTGAATGATGCCAAGTATGCCCATTTTCATCATGCGGTGGGGCAGGCATTAAGCCATCTCTTAACGGGGTTTGCCAATTTGGCTCACCCTCTAAATTTGCCCCATGACAAGAGCCACAATTTTGAAAATATAGCTCTTTTCCAATTAAAACTACATCTTTATCATTTGGAGAAAAAACTGCCCCTAAAGGTTTAGCGGCAGTTTTTACCTCTTGTCTGAATTTCATTTCTATAAAAGAAATAGAGGCAATGAATATTATTAATGTTAGGCCAATAATTTTATAGGGGCGTTTTTTCATTTCTCATTTTAAGGTTAGTATTTTTAAATTACAACTATAGCTGAACCATTTGGCATACGGCGATAAAGATCAATAATATCATGGTTTAAAAACCGCACACAACCACTTGAAACGGACTTGCCAATTGAAAAGGCCTCTGGCGTTCCATGCAGGCGATAAAGTGTGTCCTTGCCATTTTTAAAGATATATAATGCTCTTGCACCTAATGGATTGGCAAGCCCTGGCTGCATTCCACCATTTGCGGCACTGTATTTTTCTAATTCTGGCTGGCGTTTAATCATTTCAGATGGCGGAGTCCATGTTGGCCATTTTCGCTTCCATGTCATTTTTGCCCGTCCAGACCAAGCAAAACCAGCACGTCCAAGCCCTACACCATAGCGCATTGCTTTGCCATTTTCTTGCACCAAATAGGCAAAAAAGTTTCTTGTATCTATAATAATAGTCCCCACCCGCTCTTTAGTTTTATAGCTAACTTGCTGGCGATAATATTTGGGGGCAACTTGCTTTAATGGCACAGCAGGAATAGAAAATTTTTCATCTCTAATTGGGCCATACATAGAAGAAATTTCTCTAGCAGTAATTGCCTCATACTTACTGGATAATTGAATAGGAGATGTGCTTGAGCAGCCAGCAATACTAAGCCCCAATAAACTAATCGATCCAAAAGTAAAAATTCTTCTAGATATTATTTTCTTCTCATTCATTGGATAACTCTTTTCACTAAACCTTGCATTAAAACTCGATGAAATAGATATATTGATATGGTTAATAAAACTAATAACAATGCATAACAATAATGTGAGTGAAATAAGGGCAGTTACAAAATGTGTTTATAATTTTTAGTTTTTTAACCAATATTTGAGGCAGTTTTAAAAATATACATCTGATTCATATTTATAAACTAGCATTGCTTTAGTGAGTAAAACTTGTGAGTAATGATATGAAACGAAAAATGAGTATAAATAAAATTTTATGGCTAAGCCTTGGAGTTATTTCTACAAGTCTGGCCTTTATTGGCGCATTATTACCACTAATGCCAACAACCGTGTTTTTGCTTATTGCCACTTATGCTTTTGCACGCTCTTCGCCTCGGCTTCATTATTGGCTACTTCATCACCGCCATTTTGGCCCATTGATAAGAGATTGGCAAGAACATGGCGCAATAGCTACCAAAACCAAGTATAAAGCCATAATTGCAATAATAGCTACATTTGCAATTTCATTAGTCTTTGGCCTTGGTTTGGTATTCTTAGCTATTCAAGCTGCAATACTTGGCTGTGTTTCACTTTTCATAGCCACACGTCCTGCAACGGCTAGCTAAAGCATCAGTTAAATATTTTTAGAGTTTTATACGCCCTAAACGAAGGGCGTTTGAAATTACTGAAACAGATGAAAGGCTCATTGCTGCCGCCGCAATCATTGGAGATAGCAAAGTGCCTGTTATTGGATATAAAATTCCAGCCGCTATCGGGACACCAATAATATTATAGCCAAACGCAAAAGCCAAATTTTGTTTTATGTTTATTATAGTAGCTTTTGATAATTTTCGTGCCTTTACTATTGCAGAAATATCACCCCCCAAAAGCGTAATACCTGCACTTTCAAGGGCGACATCAGCACCAGTTCCCATAGCAATGCCAACATCGGCCTGCGCTAAAGCTGGGGCATCATTCACCCCATCACCAGCCATCGCAACAATATGCCCCTTAGCCTGAAGTTGCTTAATTAAAGCCTGTTTATCTTGCGGTAAAATCCCTGCTTTAACTTCATCAATATCAAGCTCCAATGCCAAAGCATTTGCGACTTTTTCATTATCTCCAGTTGCCATGATAATTTTTAAACCCGCTTGATGGAGTTTTTTAATAGTGGTTTTTGTATTTTCTTTAATTGGGTCAGAAACAACAATCATTCCAGTTAATTTATTATCGATAGCAACAAAAATAGCAGTTTTTCCTTGGTTTGAAAAAACATCAAATTGTTGCAAAGCTAGAGATAGATCAATTTTTTTATCTCTCATCATTGCTTCATTGCCAAGCATGACTTGCTTTTTACCAACCTGACCCAAAACTCCTCTTCCAGTGATAGCTTCAAAATTTTTCACCTTAGATATTTTTGCTCCCCGCTCAATTGCACCATCAACAATCGCTTGAGCTAATGGATGTTCTGAGGAGTTCTCAATTGAAGCAATAAGTGAGAGCAAAGTTTTTTCTTGGGTTTTACCAAAAATAACCACATCACTAAGCGTGGGTTTTCCTTGAGTTAAAGTGCCAGTTTTATCAACAACCAAAACATCAACTTTATCCATAGCCTCTAGGGCTGAAGCGTCCTTTATCAACACTCCATTTTGCGCTCCTTTTCCCGTTGCACTCATTATTGACATTGGTGTCGCCAAACCCAAAGCACATGGGCAGGCAATGATTAACACCGAAACGGCTGAAACAAGTGCGAAGATAAATGATGGTGCAGGACCCAAAAACAGCCATAAGAAAAAAGCAATTATGGCAATCGATACAACTATTGGCACAAAATAAGAGGCGACTTTATCTACTAAGCCTTGAATTGGCGCACGTGAGCGTTGTGCATTAGCGACCATTTCAACAATTTTTGCCAAAACTGTTTCATCACCAACTTTTTGAGCCTTCATAATAAGTGAGCCATTTTTATTTATTGTGCCACCAGTAAGGAAATCGCCAATGGTTTTTACTATTGGCAAAGATTCACCACTAATCATGCTCTCATCAAGCGATGAGCTTCCCTCAATCACAATTCCATCAACCGGAACGCTTTCCCCTGGGCGAATACGCAATAAATCACCCTCTAAAATATTTGCTAATGGAGCATCATATTCGCTGCCATCATCATTGATGCGCCTAGCGGTTTTTGGGGCAAGATTAAGCAAAGAATTAATTGCATCACCCGTGCGCTCACGGGCTCGAAGTTCAAGAATCTGCCCCAAGAAAACAAGGGCAATGATTACAACAGCGGCCTCGTAATAAACCGCTAAATGACCAGACGAATTTTGCAACCCAGTGGGGAATAAGAAGGGAAGGAATGTTGCTACAACACTATAAGAATAGGCAGCACCAACCCCAAGCATTATCAGCGTCCACATATTAAGATTCCACGTTTTTATTGAACTCCACCCACGAGCAAAAAACGGCCATGCTGCCCAAAGCACCACGGGAGTTGCCAATAAAAATTCAATATAAATGCTTATCTTCTCACCAATTATTTCCCTAATTGGCAAGCCTAACATTGAGCCCATAGTAAGAATAAGCAGAGGAATAGCGGCAATTGCGCTTACCCAGAAACGACGGGTAAAATCAATTAATTCATGATTTGGCTCGTCTGAAACTCCTCCCATTGGCTCTAGTGCCATGCCGCAAATTGGGCAAGTTCCTGCCCCCTCTTGCACAATTTCTGGATCCATTGGGCAGGTATAAAGCGCATTTTTATTTTCTATTTTTTTTTGCTTTTTATTATTCCCCGATAGATAAAAATATGGATCAGCTTTGAATTTTTCATAGCATTTTGGGTTGCAAAAATGATATATTGTGCCAGCATAATCATAGGACTTTTTCCCCGCATTTAATTTTACGCTCATGCCGCAAACTGGATCTATTGCAATATCATCAAAATTTTTAGAGGCTGAATGATTAACTCCACAACAACCATTATGCTTATGCTCTTTCATTGCTTGTCCTTAATTAACTATATGCTTTTGATTAAAAAGCTAGCATAAACCTTCTAGTTACTAGAGGGTCAAGAGGTATTTTTTAATCTATCAAGTCGAAGGCGATGACGATCATCACTCAGGCGATATGCACTTGCCAAAGTTGCCCCAATAACCCCAAGGCCAGTTGCTCCGCCAATTAAAAGCAATATTAGAATTTGATATTTTACTGCCTCTTGGGGATCAACTCCAGACAATATCTGCCCCGTCATCATACCCGGAAGCGAGACAATTCCCATTGCTGCCATAGCGTTAATAATCGGCATAAAACCAGCCCGAAGGGCTTTTTGTACAAAAGGGAGCATTGCTTGCCAGCGGGTTTTACCAAGTAATAGTCTTGCTTCAATTGCACCTCTTTCTCGATCAAGAGTTGAGGTGAGACTATCTAATGCAAGCGAGACCCCTGTCATTGTGTTGCCCAAAATCATGCCAAATAGCGGTAATGCATATTGAGGATTCCACCATGGATCGGGTTGGATTTGGGTGCTTAGTGCAACAAGAGTTACAAAAATTCCTGCAAACATCATTGCGCTTGCGCCAATAGAATAGCCCCAAAACCCTGATAGCTTTTTTTGTTGCCTTGCCCATATTTCACGCCCAGCAAATAAGCCCATTGCCAAGGCTACTAATGCTGTAAGCCATGGTGAAGAAATGGCAAATATGGTTTTGAGTAAAAGAGCAACAATTGATAATTGCACCACCATTCTAAATGCAACAATGAATAATTTTTTGGCCAAACCAAGTCGAAAGGCAATGGAAATAGCTCCATTAATTAGGATAAAAATCGCACCAAATGCTAAATCCCAATATGAGAGTGAAATATAATCAGCCATTAGATTTTTTTCCTCCCAATTGTTTTAGTGCGCCATTCTCTAACAAATAGCTTTTATCAGCTAGCCGTTTTGCTTGTTTCTCATCATGGGTAATAATGATTATACCTACCCCCGATTTTGCCTGCTGTTTGATTATGCTTTCAACCTGTTTGGTGGTTTTTTCATCTAAGGCGGCGGTTGGCTCATCAAGCAATAAAATTTTTGGTTTTAATGCCAATGCACGCACAAACCCAAGCCGTTGACGCTCTCCACTAGATAAGCGGCGCACTTGCCATTCCAGCACATCTTTGCTTAGACTGAGCGAGGTTAAAAGTTCAGCAAGGGGATAGTTTTCTTCAAAATGTTCACCAACAATATCTCCCCACCAGCCTGTTTCTGCCGGCACTAGAGCAATTAATTTTCGCCATTCATATGCTGGCATAGTTTGACGCTCAACCCCATCAAGCAAAAGCTCTCCCTTGCTTTTATCAAGATCAACAATGGCTCTCAAAAATAAAGATTTACCGCTTCCTGAAGCACCTCGTATGGCAACAATCTGCCCGCTTTTAACTTCTAGGCTAAGCGGAGAAAAAATATCGCTAGATAATGACTTTATCTCTAAAATATTGCACCTATTTGCTAACCCTCAAATGATTTAAAATGCTTTGAGAGTTTTAGTTTTTGCGCCTGATAATTTGAACCAAGGTCTGAGCCATATAACTGCTCTGGTCTTTTTGCCATTCGCTCATATAAAAGCCGCCCGATAGTTTGCCCATGCCCTAATAAAAACGGCACTTCACGCGATCGCACCTCAAGCACAGCCCGAGAGCCTTCACCTCCAGCTTTTGTGTGACCAAATCCGGGGTCAAAAAACCCAGCATAATGCACACGAAATTCGCCAACCAACGGATCAAATGGCATCATTTCAGCTGCATAATCTGGTGGTACATGCAGGCTTTCACGGCTTACAAGGATATAAAATTCATCAGGATCAAGGATCAACTCATTCTTATTATTAGCATAAAGAGGATCCCAAAAATCAAGCACTTCAAGCACGTCTTTTTTATCAACATCAATTACCGCTGTGTGGCGTTTTGAGCGAAACCCGATTAGACCATTTCGCCCCTCACCCTTAAGGTCAATTGAAAGTGCAACACCGTTGCTAACTTCCATATTAGGATTATAAACTAAGGTTTGCTCTTTATGTAATTTTACATGCTCATCAATAGATAGGCCAGTTTCGCCTACCCTAAAACGCATTTGACTTAGGCGAGAACCAGTGCGCACTAAAATTGGAAAAGTCTGCGGGCTGATTTCAAGATAAAGCGGCCCCTCATATCCATTTGGAATATTATCAAAACCACGCACATTGTTACCAATCACCCTAGTAAAAATATCAAGCCTGCCAGTTGAGCTTTTTGGATTAGCAGATGCTGAAACATTTTTGGGTAATTTTAAGCTCTCAAGCAAAGGAACAAGATAAACACAATTGCGCTCTAAAACTGCACCTTCTCGTAAATCAATCTCATGTAATTTTAGGCTTTCAATCCGCTCGGCAACACTATGTTTTGGCCCTGGTAAAAAACTTGCCCGTACCCGATATGCCACCTTTCCAAGGCGCAAATCAAGGCTTGCAGGTTGCACCTGTGCAACATCGGCTTTTTCTGCCAACTTGATAGCATTAATTTCTATCAATTGATTAATGAGTGAGGCTGAAAAAATACCATTTGGCCAATTTTGTTGACTTGTCATTTTTACAATAACCCTAAGAGCAAATTTAAATTATACTATCATCTTACATTTCTAAACATTTGACGCAAACAAGCATTTAGCTTTACAACAAAAAACAGACAATTATTTTTGGAATTTCTTATGACTTATAATAAAAATATTAATCCAATGTGCAATCAAAAAAACCTATCTGCGCAAACAATGCTTGTGCATAGCGGCACAGATCGCACAAGACATGGGGAAACATCTGAGGCTATATATTTTAATTCTGGATTTACCTATGAAAATTCAGAACTAGCAGAGGCTCGCTTTAAAGGTGATGAAAATGCCAAGGGGCATATTTATTCTCGTTTTTCAAACCCAAGTGTTGATATGTTTCAAACACGTATGGCAACTTTTGAGGGGGCAGAGGCAGCTCGTGCAACAGCTACGGGAATGGCGGCGGTTACAACTGCGCTTATGTCACAGGTAAAAGCTGGCGATCATGTTGTTGGGGCAAGGGCGTTATTTGGCTCTTGTCGATATGTGGTTGAGGATTTTTTGCCTCGTTTTGGAGTTAGCTCAACCCTAGTTGATGGGCGTGAGCCAGAAAATTTTGCTAAAGCAATGAGGCCAAATACCAAGGCTATTTTTATTGAAACACCTACCAACCCAACACTTGAACTTGTAGATATAAAGGCTGTAGCTGATATTGCTCATGCACATGGTGCAGTGCTAATTGTTGATAATGTTTTTGCAACTCCCGTTTGGCAAAAACCGCTTGAGCTTGGTGCAGATTTGGTAACATATTCTGCAACAAAGCATATTGATGGGCAGGGACGAGCTTTGGGTGGAATTATCCTTGGCTCAGAAGAAATCATCTCAGCTGATATTCACACGTTTATTCGCCAAACCGGCCCTTCATTAAGCCCATTTAACGCTTGGATTTTGCTTAAAGGGCTTGAAACTCTTTCCCTAAGAGTTGAGAGAATGAGCGAAAATGCGGCTAAAATTGCTGATTTTTTAGCTACACATAAAAAAATCTCAACATTATTTTATCCGCATCATAAAGCCCACCCACAATATGAGTTGGGCAAACGCCAGATGAAAAATGGCTCAACTATGGTTTCGTTTGAAGTAAACGGCGGCCAAGAAGAGGCGTTTAGATTAGCTAATGCTTTGAGCATTATTTTGATTTCGAATAACCTTGGCGATGCAAAGTCAATAATTTCGCACCCATCAACCACCACTCATCAGCGTTTTTCTGAAGAGGAGCGACTAGAGCAAGGCATAAATCGCTCGCTCTTAAGGCTTTCAGTTGGACTTGAAGATGTTGGCGATTTGATTAAAGATTTGGATTTTGCACTAGAGCAAGTTTAGGAATTTAAAGACCGTTTTAATTATAGAGTTAAGGTTTGTTCCGATAAACCTTAACCCTAGCGTCCTTGCGGATTTAATCCACAATCCAGCAGTGCTAAGTTTTATCCAATTTTCACGGTTAAAATATATTCTGGTTTAATGTCTGTATTTTTCTCATACTCAATTAGCCCTAGGAATCTTTTACTTACTTTAAAAGCAGCTTCTATTCCCTCTCCAATAGATTGAGTAATTTCTTTTGCGTCCATATTACACTCCTACCCCTGATGAGCCGCAACATAAGCCGCTAATATTGCTGCCATTTTGCTTGTATAACCTTTTGGATTTTGCTTTTTGAAATAGGCAATTGTTTCTTGGTCAAGGCGTAGGCTTATATTTGGTTTATTGCGCGGTGGCGTTAGTTTGGCATTTTTCCAGAAATTCTCGTCTAGTTCAGGAATATCACTAAAATCAATTTCTGAATCTGGACGCTTAGCTAGCTCTTTAGGAGTCAAAGGTTTTTTGTAACTCTTCTTCATAATGTTTCCTTTCTTTTTTGCTGGCTTGCCTTGCAGAAATAATACGGCAGATACCATTTCTATCAGTATGGATTATCGCTAAATAAGTAACCTGATTTATTCTACCAATGCTAATTTCACGAACTTCACCATAATCATTATGATCATCGATATAATCTAACGTAAAACTTTCGAATATAGCAGATGCCTGCTCAAATGAAACACCATGTTTTTTGATATTCTTTTGGTTCTTACTTTCGTCCCACTCAAATTTCATTGCACCCTCATTATATAATGTAATACAAATTGCATTACAACCCCTTGTACTTATCCTACCTACCCCAACCCAAAACCCTTAATCTAAAAACACCTTCTTAGCGTGCAAGAGCCGCATTGTTGCGGTGTAGAAAGCTACTACGCCAAAAATTAGTGCCAAAAAGGGGAATAGTTTTGGCCAGATACATATTATAATGAAGAGAATGATTGTCTCGCTTCCCTCCATTAATCCCCCGCTAAAATAAATTGACTTTTCGCTCTGTTTATCACCCTTTAATTCATGTTTTTGTGCCAAAATTGCATAACCTAAAAATGTTGCGCCATTAAAATAAAAACTTACCAATAAAAAAGCTCCAGCAATTGCATTTGCACTTGGGTTAGCCACAATAAAGCCAAAAACAACTGCGCCATAAAATAAAAAATCAACACTAATATCTAAATATCCGCCAAAGTCGGTTTTTTTAGTAGCACGAGCCACCGCCCCATCAAGCCCATCGGCAATGCGTGATAAAATAATCAATAATAGCGCAAATAAAAACCAATTTGCAGCAATTGCAATTGCACCAGCAAGCCCAATGGTTAAGCCAAAAAGCGTTATTGCATTTGCGCTTATCCCTGCTTTTACCAGTATTAGTGCAATTTTATTTAGTGTTGGGTCAATTAATTTGCGAATTGGGGCATCTAGCATTTATAAGTTTCTTTTTTATCGAAATTTTATTCTTGCTTAAACCATAGTATATCAAGCAGTATTAAGCCAACAATCAGTTTTTTGAGATTTTAATGGAATTAAGACCAATATTGTCGCTAATAGGTCAGCTTGTCGCAATACTTGGGATTGCCATGCTATTACCCGCCATTACAGATGCCTTGGCTGGGCATGCTGAGTGGCAAGTTTTTGCAATTTCTTCGCTTTTAACCACCCTATTTGGAGCTGGAATGTGGGCTAGTGCATCTGGAAAAACTCAATCGCTTAACTTAAGGCAGGCTTTTTTACTTACAGTTTTGATATGGGTGGCACTTACTTTATTTGGCTCTTTACCTTTTATTTGGAGTTCCACAGATTTAAGCCTCACCGATGCGATTTTTGAATCTATGTCAGGCATTACCACAACTGGTGCAACCGTCATGACTGAACTAGATCATGCCCCCCCTGGGATATTATTATGGCGTGGATTATTGCAATGGTTTGGCGGTTTGGGAATTGTGGTTATGGCAATTGCCGTTTTACCAACACTAAAGGTTGGTGGCATGCAGATGTTTAGGGCTGAAGCATTTGAAACACCTGATAAAATTTTGCCGCAAGCAGCGCAGATTGCTGGTGGAATGACCACAATTTATGGCATTTTAACCCTTTCTTGCGCTTTTGCTTATTGGGCATTTGGCATGGATATGTTTGAGGCAATTGTGCATGCAATGACAACAGTTGCTACGGGGGGGTTTTCAACCCGTGATGGAGGATTTGAATCGTTTCATTCAACTGCGCTTGACTATGTTGCCATTATTTTTATGCTTTTAGGGGCTTTGCCATTTGTGCTTTATCTTGTTGCACTACAATATGGGCAATGGAAAAAACTCTTCCAAGATTCACAAGTAAGGGTATTTTTATCCATTGTCTTGATAGTTACTCTAGCGATGACTTGGCAACAAATATCTAACTCAATTTATTCAGGCGAGGAGGCGTTTCGCCATGCACTTTTTTCTGTCACCTCAATCATAACTGGCACAGGATACGCAACAATTGACTATGGAGCATGGGGGGCTTTTTCGATAACAACATTTTTTATGTTAACCTTTATTGGCGGTTGCACTGGATCTACTTCATGCGGAATAAAAGTTTTTAGGTTTCAGGTTCTGGCTCGTGATCTTTATCAACATGTAAGGCAAATACTTTATCCAAATACGGTTCATATCAAACGCTATAATGGCATGCCCCTAACCGATGATGTTTCTACCTCGGTGCAATCATTTGTGTTTTTATATTTCTTTAGTTTCATAATATTATCAATCGCCCTTGCCTTTACAGGTCTTGACGCAACAACCGCATTTTCAGGTGCTGCCACCGCAATTTCAAATGTTGGCCCTGGTTTGGGTGAGATAATTGGCCCGTCTGGTAATTTTTCAACCCTGCCTGATATATCTAAGTGGCTAATAATTGCAGGAATGTTAATCGGACGATTAGAGATTTTAATTATTTTGGTGCTGTTTACCCCAAGGTTTTGGCGTGGTTGAACATAATATATCACCTTGCAAAACTTAGGAAAATAAAAATGGGCAAAACAAAATTTCAACTAGAGGCGAGAAAAATATTATGTGGTTTTTCATGATGCTCACCGCTTATTAATTGCGTAAAACTTGAGCTGTTTGGGGTCAAAAATAGCCATTTGAGAAATGCTTTAAAATCCTCACCTACCGCTATAAATGCTGGCACTAAAAACAGCACTAATAGGGTTGATAAAGCTAAGCCAAACACGATTGTTACTGCCATTGGGATTAGAAATTGCGCTTGCAGGCTTTTTTCAAATAATAACGGAGTTAGGCCGCCTATTGTTGTAAGAGAGGTGAGCAATACTGCCCTTAAACGATCTTTGCCTGCCCCAGTTGCTGCCAAGCGCAAACCTTCTCCACTTGCAAGCCTTTCTTGCAAACGAGAGATTAGCACGATTGAATCATTGACCAAAATCCCTGCCAAGCCAAGCAGACCCATTATTGAAATCATGGTTAGATTTATACCCAAAATATAATGCCCCCAAATCGCCCCGACTGATCCGAAAGGGATTATCATCATGACAGCAATTGGAGAAAAATATGACTGGAAAATCCACGCAATGATTATATACATAACTCCAAAAGCAATGATTGCGCCTAATTTTATATCACCAAAAGCGGCCTGAGTTTCAGCACTTTCACCACCAAGACTATAATCGACTTTATGTTTTGAAACTATTTGATCTAAATAACTCTCCTCAAGCCTTTTTAAAATTTCACCTGCATCTATTCCATCTTCAACATCGGCTCGGGTTGCCACAACTGCTTTACCATCTTCTCTATTAATGCGAGAAAAACCTTGCTTTTCATCAATATTTACCAAAGTTGAAAGTGGCACAAACCCACCCTTGGGCGCACGCACCCAAAGCTCACGCAAAGCGGCCGAGCCTTTTGCTTTTGTCTCATAAACAAGGCGGATAGATATTTCCTCTTCTTCTGAAACAATTGTCCTAACTAATCGACCCTCAAATGCATCTCTTATTTGCTGGCTTAAACTATCAAGACTAAAACCCAATGCTACGCCTCGCTCATTAAGACTTATTGTTAATTCTGGTGATCCATAGCGCAAACTATCTGAAATAGCCGTAACGCCGTTAAACCCCTCTAGTATATTTTGCAATTCCTCAGAGGCTTGTTTTAACACTAATGTTGTAGCACCAGAAAATTCTATATCAATTGCTCTGCCTTGTGGCCCGCCTCGAACATCACGAACATTAATCCGCTCAACTCCTGCAACTTTTGGAATAGCTATTCTTAGAGCTTGAGTTAAAACGCTTGTGCGAACTTCTCGCTCCTCTGATGGCACAAGATAGACATTAAAATTTGCTCCACTATTTTCAATATCAAGCTGAGCAAAAGTTGTTTGAATAAGTTTTTCTCCTTCTGGCGCAAGATCAGTCTCTACCTTTGTAACCGCAGTTTCAATTTGGAAAATTATATCTTCCATTTGATTTTGTGGAATTCCTGGTTGAAATGATGCAAAAATATTAAAATTATCACCCTCGGCGGTTGGGAAAAAATCAAAGCCTAATTTGCCTGATGTTATTAACGCCCCACCCATAATTGAAACCGAGATTGCAATTGCAATTGTTGCATAACGCCAGCGGAAAGATAAATTGAGCAACCAGCCAACAATCACCTCACGAAAAAAAGTAAATCCTTTATCAAAAGTCCTTCGGTAAGCATTTGGCTGTTTGCGTTTTTTTGGCATGGAGTGGGCAAGGTGACCAGGGAGAATAAAAAAGCACTCAAATGCCGAGGCAATCAAGACGGCCATAACTACCAACGGCAAAGCAGACATAATCTGCCCTACAATACCACCAACAACCAAGATTGGGCCAAAGGCTGCCATGGTGGTGAGCGATGCGGCAATGACGGGAGCAGCCATTTTACCAGCTCCTGAGATAGCCGCATTTTGTGGACTATCGCCAAGTTCGTATCTGGTGGCCGTGTGTTCGCCCACAACAATAGCATCATCAACGATTATGCCAAGCGTCATCATTAAAGCAAACATCGAAATCATATTAATGGTTTGACCTGTTAAATACATAACACCAAGGGTAGCTAAAACAGAAATTGGAATGCCAATTGCAACCCAAAATGCAAATCTAAAATCAAGGAAGATAAATAGTATAAGCAAAACTAAAGCCAAGCCGCCTAAACCATTGGTGATTAACAAAGAGAGCCTATTATCAACTAATTCTGCGGTAGCAGCAAAAACCTCAATATTCATTGTGGGTGGAAGGGTTTGCTCAATTTCATCAATATAGGCTTTTACTTTTTCGTATGCCTCAATTGTATCGGTGGACATTGAGCGTGATACAATAATTTTAATCGCCTGTTCGCCCCGCATAAAACCAAGGCTATCACCTTCTTCAAACTTATCGCTTACACGCGCAATGTCGCTAAATGCTAAGGTCTGGCCAGAGTTGGCAACCTCAAATTCTGCCTTTTCAATTGATTGGACTGAAATTTCTGGGGCAACACCTCTTATTTGTGCATCAAAATCACCCGATAAACTACCCGCAGGTCTATCAACAATATTTGGTAAAAGAAATTTTGATAAATCATTTAGGGTTAAATCTAATTGGCGAAGTTTATTTTCATCAACTGCAATTTCAAACTCACGAGAGCGAAAGCCACTTAAATCTACCTTATCAAGCCCAGCATCAAGCAGACCATCACGGATTTCAAGTGCATAATTTCTTAAAGTTTGCTCAGGAACTGGCCCTGATATTCCAATGGACACAACAGGGTCATAAAATTTAGCAACGCTTACCTTTGGCTCATCAGCACTCTGCGGTAAATTTGGAACTGACATTACTGCCGCATCAACTAATCGCTCTGCTTCTGTTATGTCGGTGTTTCGCTCAAATGATAACGTGATACGGGCACTACCCTCTCGTGCCACTGAGCTTATCTCTGTTACACCATCTAAAAACCGAACTGCGGGTTCAATTGGAAGAAGTATATTTTTTTCAATATCTTTTGCGCTCGCCCCGCTCCAGATAATTGAAACCGAAACCATGGGGATTTCAATTGTTGGCATTAGCTGACGGTTAAGTTTTGAAATTCCATAAAAACCAAATAACATTAAAAGCAACATAAACAGATTTGCTGCATTACGATGGTGAACTATTTTTGCTATAAAACCGCTTGTTTGCTGCTCAGAGGGGCGCATTAATTTCTCCGAACTCTTTGAGGGGCAGTCTCAGTAGAATTTGGCACTAAGGTTTGACTTGAGTTTTTATCTGCCTCTCTTGGTGGCAAATCCTGCCCCTCAATGCTAACTTTTAGGCCATCGCCTGCTTGTGCTAATCTGGTGGTAATAACTTGCTGGCCAATAGCAATATCGGCTCTAATAATAACATTTTCTCCATCACGAACTAAAAGCTCCGCATCAATTCTTTTCATACGGCCATTATCAAAGACATAAATATGCGAGTTTTCATAAAGAGCCGTTTCTGGCAAAGAATAACTATTTTCATATAAAAGACCTGCTATCTCAACCTCTACAAAAGTGCCTGGTTTCATGTCTGAAATATTCTTACCTTTTAATGATGCAAAAACTTCAACTCCGCCTCGTAATGCGTTAACTTGCGCCCCTATGCGAGAAATTTCACCCATTAAAATTATTGGATTTGGCTCAATATCCCAATTAACAATCACCTCACGACCAATTAAGCCAGATTTGAGCAGATAACCATATTGGCTATCCGAAAGAGTAAAACTAACCTCAAGGCTGTTTTGCTCATATAGTTTTGCAATAATTTCATTGGCTGTAAGCACACGCCCAAGTTCAGCAGTCTTTGAAATAACTACGCCATCAAATGGTGAGATTATTCTTGTATTATCAAGCGCATTTTGAGCTTTTTCTAATGCCCATTTAGCCCGTAAAATTGCATTTTCTTGCTTTTTCATAGAAGTTTGCTGAACAATGATTGAGCTTTTTCTTTGTTCTAAAACCTGTTCACGTTGCGAGATTAAAAATTCGCTATTCTCTAAATCTTTATCAGTTAATGATCCTGATTTATTCAAAGCAACTGCTCGCTCAAGATCATGTTGAGCCATTTGCAATTGTGTGTTTGCAACATTTAGGTTTATTTTTTCAAGTAATGTTTGCTCTTTTGAAATTGTTAATTGCAATTGTGCATCGCTTAAAGCTGCCTTGGTATCAGACAATGCTCCTTCATAATTGAACGGATCAATTTGCAAAATTTGCTCGCCTTTGCTCACAAAACCACCCACCATTAAATTATCTGAAATATCGATTATTTCGCCCGAAACTTGCGCCCTTATATCAAGAGTTTTGCTAGCAATAATTTCACCAGATGCATTGATAAAGGGGCTAAAACTGCCAATTTCTGGTTTTATAACCGCAACTGTAAAGCTACGCTCTCGTGCTTGCCTTTGGGGAGGTTCTGCTTTGTTTGAAATCATTTTATTGGCAAGAAAAACTGCTCCAACAATGATTAAAATAGCAAAAGTTAGTCGCCAAATTATAGAAAAAATCCTTCTTCCGTTTTTTTCTATTAGTTCTGGTTTAGCTAGTTTATCTGCCGATTTTGGCAAAATATTACTTGATTTTTTGATCTCAGAATCACCCAATAATCAATCCCCTTTTTCTACTCCACTAGCTATACGCCAATAAAAAAGAAATACAAATTAATGATTGGTAATATTTTGCTCTAGATAGCTTTAGATATTAAAAAGATTAGGATTAAAATTATAGGTGGTTGAGCAAAATTCACAAGTCACTTCGATTTCACCATTTTTAATCATCTCTTCTCTACCCTTTGGCGAGAAACTATTAGCTAACATATCCTCAATTCGCTCAGGCGAGCAGGTACAACGCTCCTCCAGTGATTGCGGGGTAAAAACCCTAACTCCCGTTTCATGGTAAAGGCGAAATAGCAACCTCTCGGGCGAAATATCAGGGTCAACAAGCTCGTCATCACCCAAAGTTGAAAGCAAGGATTTAGTTTCTAGCCAATTATCTTCTTGCTTCTCCTCATCGCTTAACCCATCGTCAAATTCATTATTTTGCTCTAAAGACTCGTCATCATTTTTTGCTTTTGGCAAATGTTGCACCAATATTCCAGCTGCACGCCAGTGGGCGGTTTTTTCTCCACGCACTTGATGCTGTGCAACGGCTAAACGCACCTTAGTTGGAATTTGCTCTGATTGCTTAAAATATTGGTCGGCGGCACTTTCAAATCCAGTACCATCTAGCTCAACAACACCCTGATAGCGTTCCATGTCTGAGCCTTGATCGATCGACATTGCCAAATGACCTTTTCCGAGCAGTTCGCCTGCACTAGTTTTTCCTTGCTCAGAATATTTTAGCAATGCTTCTTGATTAAACCGAGCATAACCTCGCAACCCATCTGGGGTATTAAAATCTACAATGATCATGTTCACAGGGCCATCAGATTGTGTTTGTAAAATAAAGCGTCCGTCAAATTTTAGTGATGAGCCAATCAATGAAGCCAAAACAACTGCCTCGCCAAGCACCCGTGCAACTGGAGTTGGGTAATTATGGCGTGATAAAATAAGGTCGATAGCCTCGCCCAACCTAGTTAAACGACCACGAGATCCAAGCCTATCAAGTGTAAATGGAACAACAACATCATCACCGCTTTCATCACGATCTAGGCCAAATTGAGAAAGAGAATTTTCACTCATTTATTAAACTTTCAATCTTGTTATTCTTTGCAATCTTATTAAATTTGCAAATCTTATATATTTGTAATTCCAAAAACATAACAAAGAATAGCTTTTTGAACATGCAGGCGATTTTCTGCTTCGTCAAAAACTACCGATTGTTTGCCATCAATAACCTCGTCCGTAACTTCATCACCTCGGTGAGCTGGAAGGCAATGCATAAAAATTGCGTCTTTATTTGCTTTTGCCATAAGGGGGGCATCAACCCTAAAAGGAGTTAGAATTTTAATGCGCTCATCTGCATCTTTATCTCCCATAGAAACCCAAGTATCGGTAACTACTAAATCTGCACCATTTATTGCAAGAGAAGGGTCGGCTATGATTTTTACATTTTTACCAGCTATTGCAATATCGGCCAACATAGATTGGTTAGGGCCATACTGCTCTGGGGCGCAAATTGTAAGCGTTACATCAAATATTTTTGCTGCATGCACCCAAGAAAGAAGCACATTATTTGCGTCCCCTAACCATGTGATTTTTGCCCCTTTTATTGACCCTTTATGTTCTTCATAAGTCATAATATCGGCCATTACTTGGCAGGGGTGCGAGCGAGAGGTAAGGCCATTAATAACAGGAACACTAGAAGCACTTGCTAACTCGATTAAATCATCATGGCTTAATATTCGTATCATTATTGCATCAATATAGCGGCTCATAACTTTGGCCGTATCGGCTAATGTTTCCTCACGGCTAAGTTGCATATCAGCCCCAGAAAGCATAATTGTTTCGCCAGCTAATTGGCGCATTCCAACGTCAAATGAAACACGAGTTCTTGTACTTGATTGCTCAAAAATCATCGCCAGAATTTTGTTTTTTAATAAGGCTGGACGTTCACCATTTTTTAAAAGAGCTTTTATCTTTATTGCTAGATCTAAAATATTGCGTAATGTTTGAAAATCAAAATCATTTAAATCAAGAAAATGGTTTGGTTTTGAATTTTTACCCATTTAATTTATCCACTTCTTCAATTTCTTTAAAAGCCTTTGTAATTATTTCTATCGCCTCTTCAATATCACTCTGTTGTACGATTAAGGGCGGAAGAAGGCGCAAGACATTATCTCCAGCACCGATTGTTAAAAGATGGTTTTTTAGCAAAAGCGCAACAAATTCTGATACAGGAGGAGTAATTTTAAGACCCAACATAAGACCTTTTCCACGCACTTCTTTTATATATTGAGGAAAACGCTGCTGCAATTGATGTAAATGCCAATTTAGTTTTTTGCTCATTTCTTGAACATGGGGCAAAAATTGCGGCTCTAAAATACGATCAAGCACCGCATTGCCAACTGCACAAGCCAAGGGATTTCCGCCATATGTTGAGCCATGCGTTCCAACAACCATGGATTTTGCAATATCGGATTTTGCCAAACATGCACCAAGTGGAAAGCCGCCGCCAATGCCCTTAGCTATAGCCATAATATCTGGTGTAATACCAATATCTTCATAGGCGAATAATTTCCCAGTGCGGCCAAACCCGCACTGCACTTCATCTAAGATTAAAAGCAAATCATGCTCATCACAGAGTTTTCGCAACGAGCGCATAAAATCATTAGAAATAACATTAATACCGCTCTCGCCCTGAATAGGCTCGATTAATATTGCAGCTGTATTTTCATTGATTAAAGATTTTACAGACTTAATATCGTTTGGCTTTGCATGTTTGAAACCCGCAACTGGCTCTCCAAATCCCTTTAGATAGGCTGGGTTTCCGCCTGCTGCAATTGCGCCAAGTGAGCGGCCATGAAAAGCTCCATTAAAGGCAATTATATCGGTGCGGTTTTCCTGCCCTTTATCAAAATAATATTTACGGCTAGTTTTAATTGCACACTCTATTGCTTCTGTTCCAGAATTTGTAAAAAACACTGCATCAGCAAAACTATTGTCAACCAGACGTTGAGCCAGCTCTTCTTGCTGTGGAATTGAGAATATATTTGATACATGCCAAAGTTTTTCAGCTTGGCTTTTCATTGCTCTAACTAAATGTGCATCATTATGACCAAGTGAATTTACACCAACCCCAGACATGAAATCGAGATAAGAAATGCCCTCTTTTGTAAACAAACGCATGCCTTCGCCCTTTTCAAAGGCGATTGAGCGTGAATAAGTTTCAAATAAAGCTGACATTCTTCTTCCTTTAATATCTTTATTTCTAGTGTATTAATATAAAAACGCACTAACCTAGTTGGGTAGTGCGTTATCTCAACACATTAAATATACAATTCTTATGCGTTATTTTTGCCCAAAAAGTCAACAACTCTCTAGTTAAAGCTACTCCAACGAATGAAAATTTTTGTTGTCAAGAATTCTTTATTGGGGAAAATGTCATTTTCTTAATAAAAAGTTAAGCATGACTCTTGCGCAAGATTCTTTGCTTCGTGTAAGGTAGTTTTATTGGAGGCAGTAAATCTCTTGTGGTGAACAGCCTTAATGAGAAATATCCAATTAATTTTATGTGTGCGTAATATTTCAACTGATGCGGCTTGTTTCAGCATGAAATCTGATTCTGTTTTTTTAAAGGGAGAAAACAATGGGCTGGAGTGAAGATCGGGTTGAAATTTTAACTAAACTTTGGATGCAAGGATTAAGTGCATCGCAAATTGCTGTTGAATTGGGTGGTGGAGTTACTCGCAATGCAGTGATTGGTAAGGTTCATCGCCTAAAACTCTCTGGTCGTGTAAAACCAGCAACTTCAACTGCTCGGGCGCGCAATGCGAATAAATCAACACGACGAGCCTCTACAAGCAAATCCTCTACTTCTAGCACTAATGCAACGACGAAACGACGAAACGTTGGATATGCTCCTGTTTCAATTGGTGCAACAGCTCTAAAATCAGAACAAGATCAAGAGAGCGAATTGCTTATTGGCCACGCTCAAGAACAAGAAGTAAATATCCCAATAAGTGAAAGAATGAGCCTGTTGGAACTAAGTGAAGATAATTGCAAATGGCCAAACGGTGACCCATTACGCCCTGATTTTCATTTTTGTGGCCGCCGATCACTTGATGGCAAACCATATTGCGAAGCTCACTCACAAAGAGCCTATCATAAACCAGACCGAAAAAAACGCTAGGCTGATTTTTAGTTAAAATTTTTCATCAAAGGCATATCCAGCACCTCTTACAGTGCGGATTGGATCTTGTTGTTTATTTTTAGTTAGAGATTTTCTTAAGCGAGCGATGTGGACATCAACTGTTCTATCATCAACATAGACATCGCTCCCCCAGACATTATTTAACAATTGCTCACGTGAATAAACTCGTCCAATTGATGTCATTAAATATTCAAGCAAACGATATTCTATTGGTCCAAGATGAATTTCTTTGCCCTCTCTTAAGACTCTAAAATTCTTTTTATCAAGCTCAATGTTACCCGCGGTTAAATTTTGGCTTAAAAGTTCTGGAGATGAGCGGCGTAAAATTGCCTCTATGCGTGCCATTAGCTCAAGCGTGGAAAATGGCTTTACCATATAATCATCAGCACCTGTTGCTAACCCTCTGACCTTGTCGCCCTCTTCTCCTTTTGCTGTAAGCATAATGATTGGGATATTGGCGGTTTCTTGATTTTTGCGCCAACGCCGACATAGCTCTATTCCAGATACAACAGGTAGCATCCAATCTAACAAGATTAGATCTGGCTTAACTTCGGCAATAATAGCAATTGCTTCATCGCCATCATTAGCTACAAGAGCCTTAAAGCCCTTAGCCTCAAGATTATATCGCAATAAAGTTGCAAGATCAGCTTCATCTTCAACTATTAAAATAGTTGCGCTCATCTAATTATTCTTCCAAATCTTGCTCATTCATTTCTTCAAGAACGGATTGTAAATTTTTACCTGTTTCAAGATAATAAGCAGCCTCTGCAATATTTGTTGCATGATCGCCCGCTCGTTCAAGATTTTTTGCACAAAAGAGCAAATTTGTACATTGAGTGATATTGCGCGGATCTTCCATCATATAGGTAAGTAATTCTCGAAAGATCGAGACATAAAGTGCGTCCACTTCATCATCACGTTCACAAACCGCAATTGCAGCCTTGGTATCTCGAGAAGCAAAAGCATCAAGTGAGGTTTTAATTTGTAATAATGTTAAATCTGTCATGTGACGCACGCCATTATAAAATGTTGGCGAAAGCTCTTCTCCCCCTTTTATGTGCTTTATACGACGGGAGATATTTTTTGCCATATCACCAATACGCTCTAAATCATTTGCTACATGGATTGATGAAATAATAAGCCGCAAATCAGAAGCCATCGGCTGACGGCGAGCAATCATAGAGACTGCATTCTCATCAATTTTTAGTTGCATATCTCCAACTAGCCGATCATTTTTAACAATTATTTTTGCTTTTTTTTTGTCATGGCTTAACAGCGCATCAATTGATTGAGAAATTGCATCCTCGACCATGCCGCCCATTAAGGAAATAGAAGAGGCAAGATCCACCAATTCTTCTTCATAAGAGGAAACAATATGTCCTGAGCCTGTATCTGACATTTTAATTACCTTTGTTTTACCCTATTCGACCCATTATATAGTCTTGGGTCTTTTTGTTGATCGGATTAGTAAAAATTTCTTCTGTTGCGCCCTCTTCTATCAATTTTCCAAGATGGAAAAAAGCAGTTTTTTGGCTAACACGTGCGGCTTGTTGCATTGAATGCGTTACGATTACAATAGTAAATTTTTCTCGCAATTCGTCAATCAATTCTTCAATTATTGCAGTAGCTATTGGATCAAGGGCAGAGCATGGCTCGTCCATTAGCAATATTTCAGGACGGGTTGCAATTGCTCTAGCAATGCAAAGTCTTTGTTGTTGTCCGCCAGAAAGCGATGTTCCTGCATCGTCTAATCTGTCTTTGACCTCATCAAATAATCCTGCTCGTTTAAGTGACTTTAAAACGATTTTGTCTAATTCTTCTTTTGAATTTGCCATGCCATGAATTTTAGGGCCATAGGCCACATTTTCATAAATTGACTTTGGAAATGGGTTTGGCTTTTGAAACACCATGCCAACTCTTGCACGAAGCTCTACAACATCAATATCTTTGTCATAAATATTTTGCCCATCAAGGGTTATTTCACCTTTGACTTTACATATATCAATAGTATCATTCATACGATTAAGGCAGCGTAAAAATGTTGATTTCCCACAACCAGACGGGCCAATTAATGACGTTACTTGATTTTTTTCAATATCTAAATCAACACCAAATAGAGCTTGCTTGTCACCATAAAACACATCAACATTTTTGCCACGCATTTTAATTGTTGAGTTAATATTTTTATTACTCATATTCTACCACCTTCTTTCAAAACGCTTGCGCAAGAAAACTGCAAAGGCGTTCATCAATATTAAAAATACCAGCAACACAAGAATGGCTGCTGATGTGCGTTGCTCAAATGCAGGTTCAGGAAAATCCGCCCACATAAAAATTTGAACTGGTAATACGGTTGCAGGATCACCAACTCCACCTGGAATATCAACAACAAAAGCAACCATTCCAATCATAAGCAATGGAGCGGTTTCACCCAATGCCCGTGCCATACCAATTATTGCTCCTGTCATTATTCCAGGAAGTGCAAGCGGTAAAACATGATGAAAAACCGTTTGCATTTTTGAAGCTCCAATACCAAGTGCCGCCTCTCTAATTGAGGGAGGCACGGCTCGTAAAGATACTCTTGAGGCAATAATAATTACAGGCAATGTCATCAATGCTAAAACCATTCCACCTACTAAAGGTATTGAGCGATCAAAGCCAAAAAAGTTTAAAAATACGGCCAAACCAAGCAAGCCAAACACAATTGATGGCACTGCTGCTAGATTGTTGATATTCACTTCTATGATGGTTGTGATGCGGTTTTTTGGTGCAAATTCTTCCAAATATACCGCAGCAGCTACGCCCAAAGGAAACGCCAATGCAAGTGTAATAGATATGGTCAAAAACGAGCCAACCACCGCACCCCAAATACCCGCCATTTCTGGCTCACGAGAAGCACCCTTAGTTGCAAAAATCCAGTTAAACTTTTTAGCAACAAAACCCTTTTCGACCAAATGCTCTGTCCAGATAATCTCTTGATCCGAAAATTTACGATTTGCTTCGGCAGTATCAATATATCGTAATTGCCATTTATCCATTTTTTGGGGTATATCACCTGCAAATGGCATCAATAACTCACCTGTAATTTTATTAGAAGAAACAAAATTAGCCTTTATTATGCTTTGGTCAAAATATATTAGAATTGATGGGTCTTCACTTGTAATTTTATCGCCATTTGACCCCACCAGAGTTGAGCGAATAACAAGATCACTCGCCTCTACTCGTAAGTCAGCTATTTGTACATTTAGTGATAAAATTTTATTTTCTAGATGTAATTTTTCTTTATTAAGGCGTTCAATATCAACATCATTGCCACTCAATAATTGGTTGTTTATATGCTTTATATCTAAAATAGTTTTTTCAAGTGATCGTTGAGCCCCTGCAATTGTTTCATGCTTAGCTAGTGCTTCACTTTGAATACGCTTTGTAACTAGAGTAACAATATTTACAAAAATATCATTTTCAAATGTAATGCTGATATTATCTTTTACTTTATTTATTTCTCCAATATCTGTTTTATTCTCAAAACTATCGCTAGTGATCTGCCCCTTTAAATATAGGTCAGCAAAATCAGAAATTGGTATCTCATAATTAATTGGCTCATTTATATTTTTTGGGTTTTTTAGCACTTGATTACGCAGAACCACAGGTGAACCAGACGATAAAAGACTGGAGAGAAGTTTCTTATCTTTTCGGGCTGTTACTTGTGGAAATTGTGAGCGAATTGCCGTGCGAACCAAACTATCATAATTGGCCTTTTTTAACATTGCCTCATCACTATTTTTAAGCTCGCTCATGTCATAAGGCAAAGACACAAAATGATATGAAAAGGCTGGCAAGCCCTTATAAGTAATGGTTGATAATAACAGGACTAAAAACCCAATTGAGAAAAAAATTGCGCCTTGACCCAATAATTTAAAGATACGCTCACTTTTATAGCGTTTGCGTAATCTTATACGTGCGGCATCAGAAGTATGCTCTGAAATTTCAAAATTATCTTTATCAATCATATTGTTCTCGATATTTTTGAATTACTTTTAAAGCGATGATATTTAGCGCAAGGGTTACGCAAAATAAAACTAAACCAAGCGCAAAAACTGCTAAGGTTTTAGCACTGTCAAACTCTTGATCGCCAACTAAAAGGGTGACAATTTGCACTGTTACTGTTGTTACGGCATCTAGTGGGTTCATCGATAGTTTTGCAGCTAAACCCGCCGCCATCACCACAATCATAGTTTCGCCAATTGCTCGTGAGATTGCTAACATTAAGGCCGAGACAATTCCTGGTAATGCGGCAGGAATTACAACTTTTATTATGGTTTCTGATTTTGTTGAGCCAAGTGCTAAAGAGCCATCACGAAGGCTTTGCGGAACGGAATTTATTACATCATCAGAAAGCGAAGAGACAAAAGGGATAATCATAATCCCCATAACAAAACCTGCCGCTAATGCACTTTCGGAAGAAACTACAAGACCAATATTTTCGCCACTACCACGTAAAAAGGGCGCAACAGTTAAAGCTGCAAAAAACCCATAAACAACGGTTGGAATACCAGCTAAAATTTCTAACAATGGTTTGGCAACTGCTCTTATTGAGCGTGAAGCATAATCAGAGAGATAAATAGCTGACATTAGACCAATGGGGGCGGCGATAGAAATTGCAATTAGAGTAATTAATAAAGTGCCTGCAAAAACTGGAACTGCTCCAAAAACCTCGCTATTGCGGTTTGAAGCAAGCTCGCCTGCTCCCTCAAATGCACTTTGTGGTGACCAGTTTAGACCGAATAAAAAGTCAATGAATGGCACTTTTTCAAAAAACCGATAGCTTTCAAATACCAATGAAAGCACAATCCCAATTGTTGTTATAATTGCTATGACAGAGGCTGAAATAAGCATGACCAAAATTGCTCGCTCAACAAATTGGCGAGCCCTTAATTTTTGAGAGATTTTTGAATAAGCAAACCACGAACCTAAGATAATTAAAATGGCACTTATTATAAGAATAAGAATATTGCCAGCTTGGTAAAAATCACTAAATAGAAGCGATGCTTGTTTAAGTAATTCACTTGGCTCTCCAAATGAAATTCCATCAGCTAATGAGCGGGCTTTGCGTAAAAAACTAGCCTGCCCAGCCGCAGGGATTGCATTAAAGCTCTCTCCAAGTTGAGAAATAACGTATAATTTTGAAAGATAGGTTTTTAGAAAAAGCCAAATTAGTGATATTGTTAAAGCTGGTGCAAGTGCATAAATAGCAAGATATGAGCCATGAAATGAGGGCTTTGAATGCAGATCAATAATCTGCCCGTTACAAACAGACATAGCTCGCATTTTGCCAAGCAAATATAGAGCTATGGCTAAGACGATAAAAAGCAAAGGAATAAACAAACCTTGCATCATATAATAAACCCCAAACAAATTACCGTTTAACTGCCCCAATTTTTTTAGGGCAACCAGATTATATTTTTAATTCTTCTTTTTAACCATCACTAGATTTTGTGCATCGGCTTTATATTTCTCACGAAACTCTTTATTTTGAGGGATAAGGCCTTTTTCTGCTAAATACCCCTCATCACCCCAAGCATTTTCTGAAGTAAATTCTGCTGCAAATTCAGCAATACCTGGAATAACCCCAACATGTTCTTTTTTGATATAAAAATATAGCGAGCGAGAAATTCGATACTTACCTGCTGCAATATTTTCAAATGTTGGCTCAACTCCATCAACAATTGCACCTTGCAAAACATCGGTATTTTGATCGAGAAAAGAAAATCCAAAAATGCCAATTGCAGCATCGTTAGCTTCAAGTTTTTGAACGATTAAATTATCATTTTCTCCAGCATCAATATATGCGCCATCTTCACGAATATCTGCGCAAAAATCTTCCTCAATACCTTCTTGACATGCTTCTTCCATTACCAGTTCAACAAAAGCGTCACGTGTACCAGAAGTTGGAGGCGGGCCAAGGACTTCAATTTTTTCATTTGGAAGGCTTGGGTCAATTTGCGACCAATTATTATAAGGGTTCATAACAGCCGTGCCATCTATTACAATTTTTCTTGCCAAAGCTGCAAATATTTGCTCACGAGAAAGACTAAAGGTTGGGCCAGATTTTGCATTGGCTAAAACGATGCCGTCAAATCCAATTCTTACTTCAACCGGCGTGACTCCATTTGCCACACATTTATCAATTTCTTTGTCTTTAATTTTGCGTGATGCATTTGTGATGTCTGGTGTATTTTCGCCCAACCCTTCACAAAATAATTTCAGCCCGCCGCCAGAGCCAGTTGCTTCAACAATTGGCGTTCTAAAATCACTTGTTTGGCCAAAACGTTCAGCAACAGCAGTAGAAAAAGGAAAAACCGTAGAAGAGCCAACAATTTGAATTTGCTCACGTGCATTTGCACCAGTTATAGCAATAATAGCTGCCAATGAAATAGCCGTAATTCTTGTTAAGGATTTTAACTTCATAATTTCCTCATTTGACTTGATTTTGGAAAATAATCCAAAGTCTTATTAATCAACCTTGAGCAAACTAGTATTTTAGTTTTGTAACAGTTTTATGACAGCTTAAAATATACACATAGTTACCTTATGTATATGCATTTTGTTATTTGTTTAAAAGAACCTCAACATTTGTGCCGATATTTTCTCTTGAGGTGATAATCATCTCTCCTGCATGTCTATTTATAATATGCTTCACAATTGCAAGACCAAGCCCTGTACCCTTTTTCTTACGTGAGTTTTGTGCATCAACTCGATAAAATCTCTCGGTTAAGCGAGGAACATGTTCAGCACTAATTCCTTGACCATAATCAATGACATTCACGCTATAATCGAACTTGTTATTCAAAGGGTTTTTATTCAAGTTTACATTTACTTTATTTCCATCTGAGCCATATTTTATTGCGTTATCAATGAGATTTTCAAACACCTCAAATAATTCTTCTTCATCTGCCTTTATGATAACTGGCTCTTTTGGCAGGTTTAAAATAACTTCAACTTGAGCGGATTTAGCTTGGTTTTGCAACTCTTCAACTGCCAATGAGAGCAAATTAGACAGGTTAACTTTAGACTTTGGTTTTATATTTTGACGCAACTCAATTCGTGAAAGAGATAAAAGATCATCAACAAGTTTTGACATTCTATCCGCTTGAGCTCGCATAATTTTTAAGAATTTTTCACGGGCTTTTTTGTCATTAGCGGCAGGCCCTTCAATAGTTTCTATAAAGCCAATAATGGAAGTAAGAGGGGTTCGCAATTCATGACTTGCATTAGCAATAAAATCAGATCGCATTGCCTCAGAGCGTTTCTGCTCACTTAAATCATGCATATTTAAAACAATGAATGATGATTGTTTTCTTTGTAATTTTAATAAAGAAATTGAAATATCAAACCATGTTTCATTCATTCCTGCTTGATATAGTTCAATAGTTTTTGCTTTGGTTGAATTTCTTACATCTTTTATTGAATGCAAAAGAGCTGGACTGCGTATAAAAAAAGCAACTGGATCACCAGCTTTCACTGCAATAAATTGTTTTTTAGCGGCAAGGTTTGCGTAAATAATGATATTTTTTTCATCAAGAATGAGGGTTGGATCTGTGAGAGTTTCACAAAAGCGAAATGCAATTTTTTCTCGAACATTCTCAAAAATCTCTTTCCTATCATTATAGAGGGGAAAGGAATTTTTTTTACGGGGAATAAACAAGCTAACTAGAATAAAAAAGATAAAAGAAATAATAGCTACAACAAGGCTTATGGAAGAAGTAATAGTAAAAATAGCTAGGAGAAAAAAAACGGCAAAAAGCATAAAACGAGCATCAAATAGGCGAGCCTGCCAACGTGGTGCGTCCTTTTGATTTATATCTTGGTTATTTATTGGCATAAATATCTGTCCAGCTTGTTCATGTTCTTTTGTAATAATATCATATTGAATGATTTTAATATTTTTAATATCTTAAATTTCAACGCTTGCACATTTAAGCAAATCAAGCGAAAATACGCTAGCAATCATTCTTAAGAGTAGAAAGATAATTTGTGCCAATAATCAACCAAACTAACAAATTTGATATAAATGAGCCTATTTTACCCAAAGCGATAAAAAATAACGCCTTTATCTCTGGTAATTATCCTTATCCAAAAAAACTAAAGCGAGCTTTATATGACGAACAGCTTGCTAATTTGCATCTTGAATTAGTAAAATTACAAGCCCATCTGCAAAAAACAAATGAGAGAATTGCAATTGTTTTTGAAGGGCGTGATGCCGCAGGAAAAGGCGGGGCAATTAAAAATTTCCTTTTAAACTTAAACCCACGTCACAATAAAATTATAGCCCTGCCAAAGCCAAATGACACAGAGCTTTCGCAATGGTATTTTCAACGATATGTAAAACACCTTCCCTCAGCTGGCGAAACTGCTTTATTTGATCGCTCATGGTATAATCGAGCTGGGGTAGAACCCGTAATGGGTTTTTGCACAAAGGCACAAAGTGAGCATTTTTTAATTGAAGCACCTCGTTTTGAGAGCATGATTGTTGATGATAATATCCATTTTTTTAAGTTTTGGCTCAATATTGGCAAAGAGATGCAAATAAAGCGTTTTCATGATCGGGCTCATGATCCGCTTAAAAAATGGAAACTTTCTCCAATTGATTTAAAAGCCTTAGATAAATGGGACGATTACACTCTAGCTAGAAATGTCATGCTTAAAGCTACCCATTCCAGACATGCGCCTTGGCAGGTAATTTTGGCCAATGACAAACGTCGCTCTCGAATTGAAATTATCCGTCATTTATTAAATAAACTTAATTATGAGGGTAAAGACAAAGAAAAAATCGGCCAAAGCGATAAAAAAATCTCGCTTACTGCCAATCAGTTTTTAAGGTCTAGAAGTTGTAATGATGAGGGATAAAAAAGAGGAATATTTCGCAATTGATAATGCGAAAGGTAAATCGAATTTTGTTATCTTAGCAGATCATGCTTCAAACCATATTCCTATTGAATATAAAATGCTTGGGTTAACCGAAGCTGAGCGTAAAATGCATATTGCTTGGGATCTTGGCACATTACCAGTTGCAAAATTATTATCGCAAAAGTTTGATGCACCTTTAATTCATTCAAAAATCTCAAGATTAGTGGTTGATTGCAATAGAGCACTTTATCGAGAAGATTTAATCCCCCAGCTTAGTGAGAATACTAGTATTGAGGGCAATAAAAACCTTGACGATAATCAACGCAAGCATAGAATTGATAATTATCATCAACCCTATCACAATGCAATTACCAGTATTTTAGATGATAGAGAACAGATGGGTATAAATTCTATTATTGTCTCCATTCACTCTTTTACCCCAAGTTATATGGGTGTTCCTCGCCCTTGGCCAATTGGGTTTATTCCTGACCAAAAACAGCAGTTTACTAAAGAATTATTCGATAATTTAAAAAGTAAATATCCGCAAAAAAACATTGGCTGGAACGAGCCATATGCAGCAGAACAAGGCGTACATTATACCATGGATATGCATTGTGATAAACGTGGTTTACATGGAGCAATGATAGAAATTCGTAATGATGAATTAAGCGATGAAATTGGCATTAATAAATGGGCAGATATTTTGGCTCATTCTATGCAAGAAAGTTTGAAAAATATATAATTTTGTTAATTGCACTCAAAGTTTGCAAAGATTAGAGCCTCTAATTTATTAGTTACTCAAACTAATCATAAGCAAAATTCTTGCCCAATACACGCAGAATTAAACCCCCACCACCCTCAAAATATATTTTGAATTGGGTGTGCAGATGAATTTTAGCTCGATTATTAAAACTTCTCAACCAACTACATATTGACAATTTATAAACCTTTACCCATATATATTGTGTATGTTAAGTGGATTTATAGTTAACACTTGACATTTGATTTAATTTGTTCTATATTTGTTCTTGTTGGAAGTGTAAAGAAAAAGCTATGATTGCTGATAAAAAATTTAATAGTGATGATATTAATCTAGCTGCTTGTCTTAACTGGCAAGGGGGCTCGGGGCGTTCATACTCTTTAGTACAAGAAGATATTGATGATTTTGTTCTTTTGGAGCATGACCTTTATATCATTGCGCAAGGAGATGAGCCACGCTGGATTGGCACAGCTAGTGATTTAATTGCTGATGGAGCGAGTCGAGCAAGATTTAAAAAAGCTGTTAAAGTTGCCTCTAGCGTCCTTCGCCTTAAAGCAAGAATTAGCGGGCAGCAGCGCATGCGGGCAGCTTGGGATATTGAAGGTGGGCATTTAATGCGTGGTTCTGATATTTCTCATGTTCCAACTGTTTCACAATCTTCTAGCAACTCTCATATTCACTGGCTGTAATTATAAAATTGCATTGTTTTGGGATTGTAATTTTTGACTAAGCATTTGCAACCTTTTATCAGAAATACCCATTTCGACTAAATGCTGTTCTGTATTTATTACATAATCAAAATCACTACCCATTTCCCCTCTAGCTTTTCCAACAAGTTCTAATTGTTTGTTTAACTCAAGTCTTCCAGCAAATTGTTTATGACTTGTGTTAGCAAAATAGGTCAGTGCTTTCACCTTTTCGCCACTAGCTAAGAGAATGTTACGGTATTTTTCACAATAAACATTGCTAACTTGCTCACGCTTACGCAGATATTTTATTACTTCTTGCCTATTAGTTTGAGCAACTTCAAATGCCATTCCATAACATGAGCCGCCCCTTAGCAGCCCAAAAACTAGCCCAGGACTAGCCTTAGTTCCACGATAATGATGAGAATAAACACATAAACAGCGATGCGCTCCACTTAAAAGAGCTTTTTGACTTTGTAAAAATTTAAATCCTGGCCGCCATATTAGCGACCCATATCCAAAAACCCAAAGAGAATTATTATCTTGTGAACTCATCAAACCAAACCAAAACCAAAAAAACTAAAATTCTATTCGAAAGAAAGTCTAAATTACAATATAAACCAAAAATATGAAACGATTCGCTTTAATTTTTGTTGCTCTTATAATAGCTCTTCTTATTTGGAGCGGCACTTGGTTTTTTACCGCCTCTAAAATTAAAGCTCAGGTAAAATCTTTAGCAAACCCAACTGATGAAAGCCAGCCAAGTATTAGTTGCGCTGACTTCACAATTACTGGCTTTCCATTCAAGTTAGCTGCCACTTGCCAAAATGCAACTATTATAGATGGAGATAAAACATTCACCCTTAAAAAATTGAAGGCTAAAATTTCACTGGCTTCACCAAGCAAGGTAAAAATATCGGCCCAAGGCCCATTAAATTATTCAAATGCATTTTTTGCCAGTGAACATGAATTGCGCTGGGAAGAGTTTAATGCAAATGCTTCAACCAAATTTTTTCAATTTGAGGCATTAGAAATAAAGGCAAATAATATTCAATATTTTGATCTGCTCATGGGTGAAAACCTTCTTGCCAGCTCAGACATATTTGAAATAAGCCTTATAAATAATCCTAATAAATATGACAAATTACGCTCACTCGCTACACTTGATCTAAAGGCTAGTGGGCATAATTTGGACATTGCTTTAGCCAATGTCACAAAAGGCAGGGTTAGTTTATACGCTGAAATTGAGGCTGTACCAGATGATGTTCGAAATTTTTTCAATCCAGATATTCTTAGTCAATGGCAAAAAATGCAAGGTTTGATAAAATTACATCATTTTAAAGCTGAAGAAGAAAAAGCAAGTTTTGATATTTCTGGCAAAATGAGACTTGAAGAAACAGGCCATATAAGTGGAAAATTCAAGATATTATCAAATGGGATTGTTGAGCAATTTTCACAAAATATTCCAAAAAATATGCAACCAATTATATTCGGCTCACAAAAACCAGATGGCTCTTATCAACAAAATATCCGCATTATAAAAGGCAACCTGTTTACTGGTATCATACCAATTACAAATATAGCTCCATTATTTTAGAGCTAAAAATTTAAACATGACGGCCAAAATCAGCATCGCTAGTTTCTTGCCCTGCTTCAATAATTGATTTTCTAATAGCCCGAGTTCTAGTGAAAAGCTCTTCCAAAGCAGCACCATCACCTTTTTCAACTGCAATTTTTAACTTATCTAAATCACCAAGAAATCTGCCAAGCATATCTAAAACGGCATCACGATTGGTCAAAAAAACATCTCGCCACATCACAGGGTCTGAGGCGGCAATACGAGTAAAATCACGAAAACCACCCGCCGAATATTTTATTACTTCAGACTTTGAAACTGTTTCTAATTCTGACGCCGTGCCAACAATATTATAGGCAATTAAATGGGGAACATGCGAAGTAATTGCCACAATTAAATCATGATGTTCAGCATCCATAATTTCAACTTGCGAGCCAAGCTCTCTCCAAAAATCACTTAGTTTTTTAATCGCCATTTTTGATTGATTTTCACTAGGGGTTAGCATGCACCAACGCCCCTCAAATAATGAGGGAAAGCCAGCACTTGGGCCTGAATATTCAGTGCCTGCCATTGGGTGAGCAGGAACAAAATGCACCCCTTTTGGTAATAATGGGCTAATTACTTTTTGCACATGCGCCTTTACTGAGCCAACATCAGAAATAATTGCACCTTGCTTTATAGATGGCGCAATTGTTTTCATAATATTTTCAAACACACCAACAGGAGTGCAAAGAATTATTAGATCTGCATTTTTAACGGCTTGTTTTACATCACTATAATAACTATCGCCAAGATTAAGATTTTTTGCTTCTTGCAGGGTTTTTTCACTACGGGTTGAAATTGCAATATGTTTTGCTAAGTTTTTTTGCCTAGCGGCCAAAGCAATTGATGAGCCAATAAGCCCAATTCCTATCAGCGTAATTTTATTAAACATTATTTTCTCCGCTAATAAATTTTTTCAATATTAAAGCAACCTGCTCCATTGCTTCTTTTGTACCGATAGAAATGCGCAAGGCATCTGGCAGGCCATACGCATCTAACTGGCGAGTTACTAGGCCATTTTGCAACAAAATTTCATCGGCTTTTTTTGCGTTTATGCTTTTCTCATCAGGAAATATCACCGTGATGAAATTAGCTTGCGAGGGCAAAACTCTAAGAGAATTACTGCTTAGCTCATCGCTTAACCAGCTCCGCCATTTTTGGTTATTGGCAACCAATTTTTGGGTGAAATCATCATCATTTAACGCCGCTACGCCAGCCGCTTGCGCCGCCATATTCACGTTAAATGGCCCTCGTAACCGATTGAGTGCATCAACTATATGCTCTGAGCCAAAAAGCCAGCCAAGCCGCAAAGCTGCCAGACCAATTTTTGAAAAAGTCCTAACCATGACCGTATTTTTAGTGTTCTTAACTAACTCAATTCCAGCTGCATAATCATTTGCATCAACATATTCAGCATAGGCACTATCAATAACCAATAAAATATCAGGACGAAGCCCGCTATGTAATCGCACTAATTCATCAGCATTTAAATATGTGCCAGTTGGATTATTTGGATTATCTAAAAACACTATTCTTGTTTTTTTGCTCACCATCGCTAAAATTGCATCAACATCAGTGTGATAATTATTTGATTTAGCAAAAACAGGAGTTGCCCCTGCGCCTTTGGTAATGATTGGGTAAACCAAAAAACCAAATTCGCTAATGATAGCCTCATCTCCTTGGCCTAAATATATCTGAGCTAGAAGGTGTAATAATTCGTCTGAGCCAGAACCAATTACAATATTTTTTGCATTTATATTGTGCTTTTTTGCCAATGCCTCACGCAACTCTAATGATTTGGCATCAGGATAATTAGCCAGATTTTCAGCCGCATTTTTATATGCTAAAATAGCCTTTGGGCTAGCTCCTAGTGGGCTTTCATTAGATGATAATTTAATTGTTTTCATACCAGATGGAGCTTTGCTTCGCCCTGGCACATAATTATCAATCTCTAAAATTCCTGATTGAGGCTTTGGAAAATCACTCATGAAATATTCTTTGTTAAAATTATAAATCTAAAATCTAGTCTATTGTTTATGGCTAAAAGTAAAAAAACACTATATTTATTTTATCTTGATTTTAGATAACTCAATTGCTGGCAATTCAATTGCTGTTTGCGGCTTTAAGACTGGCATTCTTACTAAACGCTGTCGCTTTTTACGACGAGGGATTGCGGGGAAAAGCTGTTTTTGTGCGCTAACACACATTGCTGAGGCAAATGTTGCTCCTAAAAAACGCCCAATTTGTTCAAAAATATGAGCAGATTTAAGCAATAATGGTGAGTTTGAAGGAGCTAAATACAATGCATCACTCCACACTTGCGGAACAAAAGAATGATTGCGAAGCAAATTATCAAGTTGAGAGCGTGAAAAAGGGTGGCCAAAACCCAGCGGAGTATTATCACGTTGCGCCCATAACCCATGCCGTCGTGGCACAATAACAACTAAATTTGCATTTGGTGCGGCAATTCGCCACAATTCTCGCATAAATTCTTCGCTATCACTGATATATTCAAAACTATGTACCGCAATTATTAAATCAATTGATGAATCACAAAAAGGCATTTCTAGCGGATCACAAAGCACAGTTTTATTCGCCTCATTCTTTGGCCAAGCATAAACTCCCATTCTTGCAGGTAAAACCGCCGTTACTCGCTCGGCTTTTTCAAGCGCAAAGCGTAGATATGGGGTTGAAAAGCCAATTCCTAAAACTCTTTTATTACTTATATCAGAACTTAATATTTTTACTTGTTTGAGCAAGAGTTTGCGAGTTCTTCGACCCAAAGGCGAATTATAAAAGCTAAGCATTTGTTTTACATCAGGTGTCATATTTATACTATAATGACTTTATTGTTTAAAGGGAATGATACAAATTCTTCAATTAAGGTTTTATATATTATGGGTTTAGAAGTTGAAATTTTCAGGTACTTTGAAGATAATTATGGATTTTTAGTTCACGATAGCAAAACTGGGGCGACTGCTTCAATTGATGCAGCAGATGAAAATGCTATTGCTCTTATCCTTGAAAAGAGGGACTGGGTCTTAAGCGATATTTTTATTACCCATCATCATTGGGATCACACTGATGCAATTATTCCACTAAAGAAAAAATATGGAGCAAAAGTAACTGGGCCAGAATTAGAGAGGGATAAGATTAAGAGCCTTGATATATTGATAAGTGGTGGCGATAAAATAAAACTTGGTGAAAGTGAATTTGAAATAATAAAGACAGCTGGCCATACGCTTGGGCATATTTCATATTTTGAACCAAGTAACAAATATCTATTTTGCGGAGATGCATTATTTAGTCTTGGATGTGGGCGAATGTTTGAGGGTGATGCAAACATAATGTGGGAGGGGCTAGAGAGAATAAAAAAGCTGCCCGATGAGACGCTTATTTTTTGTGGGCATGAATATAGTGCCGCAAATGCGAAATTTGCGCTTTTTGTTGAGCCTGATAATGAAAAGCTAAAAATTCGGCAAGCAGAAATTTCAAAACAACTTGCCAATAATAAATTCACCATCCCTACAAAACTTGCAAATGAAAAAGAGATGAACCCATTTTTACGTTGTGATAACAAAAAAATTGCTGAGAAAATGGGGGTTGATAAAAACAAGTCAGTTGAGGTTTTTGCCGCTCTTCGCAAAGCAAAAGATGTTTTTTAAAATGGCTCTTAACTTTAAAAGTTAATAATATCCTAATAAATTCCTAACAAAAGCCTAATTTTAAGCTATAATAAACCTCAAAGAAAAAGCCCAAAACTATTAAATGGGCTTTAAAGTTAATTAATTTAGCGGCGAGCATGATGGCAAAAAACATTGCAATTGTTAAACGGGTTTCAACTGATTTTATTGAGCGGCGCAAGAATGAGCGTCGAAATAATAACTACAACTTTGCTTTGCCAGCTTCGCTTTTAACACAGATGATGGTTGACTATAAATCCTTAAATATTGAACCAAAACCTTTACGCACGCCAGTGAATGAGCCGATTAATGCTTATTCAGCAGGAGCAAAAATTACGCAAAAGCGTGTTCCCGCTGGTTGGCAACAGGCATTTAATGCTTAATTAAAAATCTCAATAAAATAGATGCGAAAAAGCGGCCACCTCAAAAGAGATGACCGCTTAATAATTACTATTATAAGATTTATTTAATTTCTAAAACTTGACGACCACGATATTTGCCGCTTTTGAGGTCAATATGGTGCGGGCGGCGCAATTCGCCACTGTCTTTATCTTCCACATATGCTTTTGCCTTTAGAGCATCAACAGAACGGCGCATACCGCGCTTCATCGGGGTGGTTTTCCTTTTTGGCACAGCCATAGTGCAACTCCATCTTTGTTTTTAAACTACTTTAAAAAACTAATACGCTATTTTAAAGTAGATTTTATAGTAATATCTAGAATTTTTCAACGGTTTATACATATTTCGCTCGAGTTTGGCTAGCCCTAAATATTGTAAAAAAGATTGGTTTAAAAAAACCACTCTATGAGCTAAACAAAAGTCATGAAAAATTTTAATCAAGATTTGGCTATTTGTGCAAACAAAATTGAACTTGCGCTTGAGAAAGCTCTTAAATTTGAGAGTTTAAATGAACCTTTTGAAGCTCCGCAAAAACTAATTAATGCGATGCGTTATGGCAGTTTAGATGGAGGGAAGCGTTTACGCCCTTTTTTAACTCAAAAGACAGCTGAAATTTTTGACATTGATCCAAATAAAAGCATAGGCGCAGGGCTTGCGGTTGAAATGGTGCATTGCTACTCGCTTATTCATGATGACCTGCCCGCAATGGATGACGATGATTTGCGCCGAGGCAAGCCAAGTCTTCATAAGGCTTTTGACGAGGCAACTGCCATTTTAGCAGGCGATAATTTGCTCAACCTAGCGTTTGAAACATTGGCCAATTGGGAAGGATATTCGCCATTAATGCGTAATCGATTAATTGTTGAATTGGCCAAGGGGGCAGGATCTGGCGGCATGATTGGTGGGCAGATATTTGATCTTGAGGGCGAGAATAAAACGCTTAACCAAGATGAAATCTCTACTATTTCAGCAATGAAAACAGGTGCATTAATTGTTGCTTCCATTCGCATGGGGGCAGTTATTGGCGGTGCTGATAAAGATGAGCTTTTAACGCTTAGTAATTATGGAAAATTGGCAGGGCAAGCATTTCAGCTTGCCGATGATATTCTTGATGAAACAGCAACAAAAGAGCAGATGGGCAAGGCCACTGGCAAGGATAAAGAAAAAGGCAAGTCAACGCTTATCTCGTTAATTGGCTTAAAGGAAGCTCAAAATCAGCTTGAGAAAATTGTGCAACAAGCCATTATTTCGCTTGAGGATTTTGATGAGAAAGCCGATGGTTTAAGGGCAGTCGTTAAATATTTTGGTGAGCGAAAGAATTAGTTTATCAGTAGACAAATTATCTAAGCTGCCAAATCTGCAACCACTGCATCAAGCACACTAAAGCCACTATCTGTTACACGCAAAAAGCCATTTTTGAGCTGTTCAACAAAACCATATCCCTTTAAATCTTCAATTTGCTCTGGGCTTAATGAGCGTCCTGAGAGTAATTCAAACCGCTTAGGATCAATCCCCTCACTAAGTCGCAAACCCATTAGCAACAACTCATCGCCCTCTTCTTCCCATGTGAGTTTATCATTCGTTACCAAACCATGCCCATTGGCATAGACATTTTTATGCCAAACTTGAGGAATTTTTTCGTTTGCTGTAGCAAAGCGTACATCATCAATAATCAATCGACCATGCGCCCCCGGCCCAATGCCAACATATTCGCCATATCGCCAATAAAGTAAGTTATGAAGGCTTTTTTCGCCCCGCATGGCATGGTTTGAAATTTCATAAGCAGGATAGCCAGCTTCACTACAAAGCTCATTTGTTAATGCATAAAAATCAGCACTTAAATCTGTGTTTGGCATGATGATTTTTTTATCCCGATGCAGGTCAAAAAACCTTGTCCCTTGCTCAATTGTAAGCTGATAGAGAGAAATATGCCCAGCCGCCATATCTAGAGCCTCATTAAGCTCCACCCGCCAATCTTCAAGGCTCTGCTCAGGGCGAGCATAGATGAGATCAAAAGATGACCGCTCAAATATACTTTGAGCAATGGCAACTGCGCTTTTTGCTTCAGATACAGAATGCGCCCGACCCAAGGCCTTTAAAGGCTCATCACGCAAAGATTGCACCCCGATTGAAATTCGGTTTACTCCTGCGGCTTTATAACCCTTAAAGCGTGCTACTTCTGCTGAATTTGGGTTGGCCTCAAGCGTAATTTCTACATTTTCATCAATTGACCAAAGCGAGGCTATTTCATCTAGAATTGCCCCCACTGCTTGAGGTGACATAAGCGAGGGCGTGCCGCCGCCAAAAAATATTGAATTGATAGTTTCATTGGGTTTTAATTTAGCAAAATGACGTAATTCAGCTTTATAGCTTTGAACAAATTCACGCTCATCAAATGCCGCTCCTAAGGATCGAGAATTTGGGACATGCGAATTAAAATCGCAATAGGGGCATTTATGCACGCAAAATGGCCAATGCACATAAATACCAAATAATCCATTTGAGCGGTTTGAAATTTGTTTATTCACAGACAACCTCAACAAGTTTTGCAAAAGCCCTAGCACGATGGCTTAGTCCTTTTTGCCCTTTTTTATAGCTATGTTTCACTTCACTGCTCATCTGCCCAAAGCTAACGTCATACCCTTGTGGCATAAAACTTGGATCAAAGCCAAACCCAATATCTCCCCTTGGTGGCCAAATCATCTCACCAGCAATTTTACCTTCAAAAAATAATTCTTCACCAGTTGGAAGTGCCAAGCAAAGAGTGGCATTAAATGAAGCACCTCGTTGCTCTTTATTTATTGCGCCAACTTTTTGCAATTCGTCCTCAACTTTCTTCATACCGATAGTGAAATCTCTTGAGCCATCAGGTTTTTGCGCCCAATCTGCGGTATAAATCCCAGGATCTCCATTAAGCGCATCAACGCATAGCCCACTATCATCGGCTAGGGCAATCATATTTGCGCCCTTTGCACTGGCATGGGCTTTTATGGCAGCATTTTGCCTAAAGCTAACCCCATCTTCAACAGGCTCTGGCAAATCTAATTGCCCAGCAGAAATAAGCTCAAGCCCAAATGGCGCAAATAGATCAGAGAATTCTTTTAGCTTACCCTTATTATGAGTAGCTAAAACCAGTTTATCACCTCGTTTTAGTTTGAACTTTTCATTCATTTTGTTGCAAGCACCTTGCATTTTGTTGCAAGCACCTTGTTTTGCAACTCAACTAATTCAACTATGCCCTTTTGTGCAAGATCCATAAGCTGATTTAATTCATCACGGGTAAATGGTTCTTGTTCGGCTGTTCCTTGAATTTCAACAAAATTACCATTTCCACTCATGATGAAATTAGCGTCAGTTTCTGCCTCGCTATCCTCTAGATAATCAAGGTCAAGCACAGGAGTGCCACGATAAATACCGCAAGAAATAGCGGCAATATTATCTTTAATTGGGTTTTGCGAGATTAATTCACGCTCCAACATCCAGTTTATGGCTTCACTTAGAGCAACATAAGCACCCGTGATTGCGGCGGTACGTGTACCGCCATCGGCAGTTATTACATCACAATCAAGCGTGATTTGATTTTCTCCTAATATCCCCATATCAACCACTGCCCTTAACGAGCGGCCAATTAGGCGTTGAATTTCTTGCGTGCGTCCGCTTTGTTTACCAGCTGTTGCTTCTCGGCGCATACGAGAGCCAGTTGAGCGTGGTAACATGCCATATTCCGCTGTGACCCAGCCTGTTCCTTTGCCCCTAAGCCAAGGCGGTAACTTTGTTTCAACGCTAGCGGTGCATAAAACCTTAGTATTGCCAAAACTAATCATTGCTGACCCCTCGGCTTGAGGAGCAACCCCACGCTCAATTATCACTTCTCGCATTTGATCGTTATCACGTTTTGATGGGCGCATATTCTTTACTCTTTCTTTATTTTTAAACTTAATTTTCTTAGAACAGTCATTTATATGGTGCGTCAAGAGAAACTCGTTGGTATTTTTTAAGTTTGGAGTTAACTTGAACAACATGACAAAAAATAATAGCTCAGCTTCCAAAGATTTTTTAAAAGTTCTAAATGATCGCTCACAAAATATATTCAAGCGATTAGTTGAACGCTATCTTGATACTGGTGAGCCAGTTGGATCACGCCAATTATCTCGCCTTTTAGATGTGAGCCTTTCACCAGCCTCAGTTCGTAACGTAATGATGGATCTTGAGGAGCTTGGCCTAATTGCCGCCCCCCATACATCTGCTGGCCGAGCACCAACCCATCAAGGATTGCGGTTTTTTGTTGATGCAATGCTTGAAATTGGCACAGTTGATGAGAGTGAAAAAGACAGTATCAAGGCAACAATTTCGCAAGGGGCTGATGATGAGGAATTTGAGGATTTACTAACAAAAGCCAGTTCAATGCTTTCAGGTTTAACAAATGGGGCTGGAATGGTAATTGCAACCAAGGCCGACATGATACTTAAGCATATTGAATTTGTCCGACTTGATAAACAAACAGCAATGGCTATTTTGGTTGGAGCTGATGGTCATGTTGAAAATCGGATAATTGAGCTTCCGCTTGGTTTTAGTGATAGTGCATTAATCAAGGCGTCTAATTATTTATCGCATCATGCAATAGGAAGCACTTTGGCAAAAGCTAAAGAAGTTTTATTTTCTCAGCAAAAAATTGATGAGGCTGAACTTGATCTTTTGACTAAGGGTTTGGTGAAAGCTGGTTTGACAACAATTTCAAAAACTAATGCCAACCAAAAGCCAATTTTGATTGTGAGAGGGCGAGCAAATTTAATAAATGATACGATGGCTTCGAGCGAGCTAGCAAGAGTGCGTGAGTTATTTGATGAATTAGAAAGCAAACAAGGCTTGATAGATCTTTTAGCTGGAGCAGATGAAGCACAGGGAGTAAGAATTTTTATCGGCTCTGAAAATAAACTTTTCTCTCTTTCTGGCTCTTCAATAATACTTTCTCCATTTAAAGATGTTTCAAACAATGTGGTTGGTGCGCTAGGGGTTATTGGCCCTACAAGATTAAATTATGCTCGTATTGTTCCTGTAGTTGACTATACTGCACATGTGATCTCTAAAATTATGGCTTCAAAAAGCTAAAATTATTTTATTCTAATGGTTGAAATTTCTTTCATTCTAGCCGATATGAGGTTCAACATATTTAGCTGCACTTAAAAATGCTAAAGACCTAATAACGAAAGTGATATGATGAGCGTGGACGATAAAAAAACTCCAGAACAAGAGGCAAACGATATTTTGCAAAATATGGACGAGATTGCTCAAAACAACGAGCAAGCTCAAGAGGCAACAGACATTGACCCAATTGCTGCACTAAATGCTGAAAATCAAAGCCTTAGTAATGAAGTAGAGGGCTTAAAAGATCGATTGTTACGCTCTATTGCTGAAATGGAGAATTTACGCAAACGAACCGAGCGGGAAATAGGTGAGGCTCGCTCTTTTGCTATAGCAAATTTTGCCCGTGATATGCTTAGTGCCACAGATAATCTAGCTCGAGCATTAGTTGTTTTGCCGCAAGATTTACGTCAAAGCGATGATGTTCATATAAAATCTTTAATTGATGGCATTGAGATGACAGAGCGTGAGATGCAGCGATTATTACAAAAAAATGGCATTAAGCCAGTTTTAGCTTTGGGTGAGAAGTTTGACCCTCATATCCACCAAGCAATGTTTGAAGTTCCAAATTCAGGCAAGCCAGATGGCATTATTGTCGAAGTTGTTCAGCCAGGCTTTGCTATAGGGGAGCGTATTTTGCGCCCTGCAATGGTGGGAATTGCAAAAAACAATGGCAAGCCTGCTTTTGTTGATGAGGCAGAGCCAGACGAGAATAAAGACAATTTAAGTGACCTTTCATCGGTGCATATAGATAAGAGAGCTTAAAAATATCAAAGTGAGAATTTTTTAAGTTAAAAAGGCTTGAAGGGTGGGCAAGAGCCTCCTATATACGCCTCAACAATGCTTTGTAATAAAATCAAAGTTTAATTTAATGTATAATTTGGAACTAGAAATAAAATTGCCGCCTATTTAAGTGGGATTTTTTAAATAGTTTGCTAAAAATAAAGGTAAAAACAATGGGAAAAGTTATTGGTATTGATTTGGGAACAACCAATTCATGTGTTGCTATCATGGATGGGAAAGAGCCAAAAATTATTGAAAATGCTGAAGGCGCACGCACAACCCCTTCTATGGTCGCATTTGGAAATGACGGTGAGCGTTTAGTTGGGCAACCTGCAAAACGCCAAGCTGTTACTAATCCAGAGGGTACATTATTTGCAGTAAAACGTCTTATTGGTCGTCGTTTTGATGATCCAATGGTGAAAAAAGACAAAAAACTTGTGCCATATAAAATTGTTAAAGGCGACAATGGCGATGCTTGGGTAGAAGTTAATGGCAAAGCGATGTCACCAAGTGAAGTATCTGGCATGATTTTAGGCAAGATGAAAGAAACTGCTGAAAGCTATTTGGGTGAAGATGTAACCCAAGCGGTTATCACCGTTCCTGCATACTTTAATGATAGCCAACGCCAAGCAACTAAAGATGCTGGTAAAATTGCTGGACTTGAAGTTTTACGCATTATTAACGAGCCAACTGCGGCTGCACTTGCTTATGGCTTGGACAAGAAAAATTCTGGCATTATTGCAGTTTATGATCTTGGTGGCGGAACATTTGATGTTTCAATTCTTGAAATTGGCGATGGTGTATTTGAAGTTAAATCTACTAATGGTGATACTTTCCTTGGTGGTGAAGATTTTGATATGCGTTTGGTTGAATATCTTGCTGATGAATTTAAAAACGATCAAGGAATTGATCTTAAAAAAGACAAGATGGCTTTACAACGTCTTAAGGAAGCTGCAGAAAAAGCTAAAATTGAGCTTTCAAGCTCTACACAAACCGAAGTTAACTTGCCATTTATTACAGCCGATGCTTCGGGACCAAAACATCTACAGCTAAAATTAACACGTGCTAAATTTGAAGGTCTTGTTGAAGACTTTATCAAACGCACAATTGCGCCATGTAAATCAGCATTAAAAGATGCTGGCATTAAAGCTGGTGAAATTGACGAAGTGGTTTTGGTTGGCGGCATGACTCGTATGCCAAAAGTGCAAGAGGCCGTTAAAGAATTTTTTGGCAAAGAGCCACATAAAGGCGTTAACCCAGATGAAGTTGTAGCACTTGGTGCAGCAATTCAAGCAGGCGTGTTGCAAGGCGATGTTAAAGACGTATTGCTACTTGATGTTAGCCCGCTTTCACTTGGTATTGAAACATTGGGTGGCGTATTCACTCGTTTAATCGATCGCAATACAACTATTCCAACCAAAAAAAGCCAGACTTTTTCTACTGCAGAAGATAACCAATCAGCTGTAACCATTAATGTGTTCCAAGGGGAGCGTGAAATGGCATCTGATAACAAGAGCCTTGGTCGTTTTGATCTAACGGGCATTCCATCAGCTCCACGTGGAATACCGCAAATTGAAGTTTCTTTTGATATTGATGCTAATGGTATTGTTAATGTTTCTGCCAAAGACAAAGGCACAGGAAAAGAACAACAAATCACTATTCAAGCGTCTGGTGGCCTAAGTGACGAGGACATTGAACGCATGGTTGAGGAAGCTGAGGCTAATGCTGAGGCTGATAAAGAAAAACGTGAAATTGTTGAAGCAAAAAATCAAGCTGAAAGCCTTGTTCATTCAACTGAAAAATCACTTAAAGAATATGGTGATAAGGTTGGATCTGAGGAGCGTGAAGCAATTGAGGAGGCTCTTGAGGATGCAAAAGTTGCACTTGAAGATGGCTCAGCTGCTGAAATTAAAAATAAAACTGAAGCACTTTCAGAAGCTGCAATGAAACTTGGTGAGGCAATGTATAAAGCTCAACAAGCAGAAGCAGAAGGTGATGCGGCATCTGATGCCGCTGCTGAAGATGATATTGTTGATGCAGATTTTGAAGAAGTTTCTGATGATGTTGATGATGAGCAAAATTCAAAATAATGCCTAAACAGCTAAACTAATGATTTGTTTCGGGGGCATAAGCCCCCGTTGCTTTTTGCAATTTTTAAAGAGATGACAATTGACCAAGCGATGTTTTTACGAAATTTTAAGCGTATCTAAAGACGCAGATGAGAAATCGCTTAAGGTTGCTTATCGCAAATTAGCGATGAAATATCACCCAGATCGTAATTCTGATGATAAGGATGCTGAATCTAAATTTAAAGAAGTTAGCGCAGCTTATGAGATGCTAAAAGACCCACAAAAACGTGCTGCTTACGATAGATTTGGGCATGCAGCATTTGAAAATGGTGGTGCAGGTGCAGGGCGTGGCGCACACGGATTTGGCCCTGACTTTTCTTCTTCAATGGGTGATATGTTTGAAGATATTTTTGGCGATTTCATGGGTGGTGCAGCAGGCGCAAGAGGAGGACGTGAACGTCCATCTAGCCTTAGAGGTTCTGACCTTAGATATAATCTTGAAGTATCATTAGAAGATGCTTTTGCTGGACGAACAGTAGAAATTGATGTTCCATCTCTTATAGCTTGTGAAACTTGTGATAGCACAGGGGCAAAGCCTGGTACTGACATGTCTACCTGCTCAACATGTAATGGGCATGGCAAAGTGCGTGCTTCACAAGGGTTTTTTACGATTGAGCGAACATGCCATAGCTGTAATGGGCGCGGGCAAACCATGGATCAACCATGTACGGATTGCCATGGACAAGGTCGCAAACAACAAAGCCGAAAACTATCTGTTGATATTCCTAAAGGAATTGAAGATGGCACTCGTATTCGCCTCTCAAACGAGGGAGAAGCGGGAATGCGAGGAGGGCCAAATGGCGATCTTTATATTTTTATTACAATAAAAGAGCATGAATTATTTGAACGTGATGGCGCAGATCTTTATGTGCAAGTGCCAATTACTATGAGTACTGCAGCACTTGGCGGTGAATTTCAAGTACCAATTCTTGGTGGCAATCAAGCTAAGGTAAAAGTCACCCCCGGTATGCAACCAGGCCAAAGAGTGCGCCTAAAAGGCAAAGGCATGCCCGTGCTTAGGGCATCGCAAATGGGCGATTTATATGTTCAAATGGATATTGAAACCCCGCAAAATCTTTCAAAAAAGCAAAAAGAATTATTAAGCGAGTTTCAAAAAATATCAGACGAAAAAAACAGCCCGACATCATCTGGTTTTTTCACTAAATTAAAAAACTTATTTGACTAGGAATAATATAAATTTACATCACTCATGTCAGATATATGACATTGTGAATGCTGGACGTAGTGAGATGAAAAGAGCTAGTTAAAAAAAATACCCTAGCGTTTTCTTAATGCCACATGATTGATTGTATGGTCAGAGCTTTTAGTTAAAATCAAGTCAGCTCGTCCACGAGTTGGCAGAACATTTCGCCTTAGGTTTGGCAGATTTATTGAGTTCCAAAATTTTAATGCTAACTCAAGTGCTTCAGCTTCTGATAGTTTTGAGAATTGATGGAAGAATGAAGTTGGGTCAAGAAAGGCAGTTTTTCTTAAACGATGAAAACGCTCAATAAACCAGCTTTTTAGATCATTTTCATCTGCATCAATATAAATTGAAAAATCAATAAAGTCCGATGCAAATAAAATCGGATTGCCATCTTTTGGCAATTCACCCGCCTGTAAAATATTAAGACCCTCAACAATTAATATATCTGGGCGATCAATAATTTTTTTCTCCCCCTCAACAATATCATAAATCAAATGCGAATAAACAGGGACGCTAACATTGGCTTTACCAGATTTTATTTGCGCTAAAAAATTAACAAATCCCGCCCTATCATAACTTTGAGGAAAACCTTTTTTCTCCATCAGGCCACGTTTTGCAAGTTCTTTATTTGATAATAAAAACCCATCTGTTGTAACCAATTCAACCTTTGGGGAATTAGGCAGACGTTGCAAAAGAGCGTGCATAATACGTGCTGTTGTTGATTTGCCAGCTGCAACCGAGCCAGCAACCCCAAAAATAAATGGTACTTTTTCGCCATTAGTTCCCAAAAATTTTGTTGCCGCAATATGCAAGCCTTGCACCGCCTCAACATAAAATGAAAAAAGCCTAGTAAGTGGTAAGTAAATTTCTTGAGCCTCAATCAATGAGATAGGGTCATTAAGCGCACGCAATCTTTCAACATCACCTTCATCAAGCGTCATTGGTTCGCCATCACGCAATTTTGCCCATTGCTGCTTAGTGAACTGATGATAGGGAGAAAAATCCATATTTATTTCCTAACGTGATGCTTTTTCATTTAGGCCAGATTGAGCGGTACGATTTTCTAATTCAGCCATCACCTCATCAAGCGATATATTGCTAGCTTTTAACAAAACAAGCAGGTGATAAATTACGTCTGAAGCCTCGCCAATAAGTTCTTTTTTATTACCGCTGGCCGCCGCAATTGCAGCTTCTACTGCTTCTTCCCCTAATTTTTGAGCGCATTTATTTATTCCCTTCTCAAGCAATTGCGCAGTATAGGAATCTTTACTCGAAGCATTTGCTCTTTGCAAAATCCGCTCGTTTAAATTTTCAAAAGTAAAACCCATAAATGAATATCCCTTGTATTTTTTATTAATCTTGGCGCATTTCTATGCCATTTTTTGCCATATATTCTTTTGCCTCAGAAATAGAATGAGTGCCAAAGTGAAAAATTGAAGCCGCAAGCACGGCACTTGCATGCCCCTGTTTTACCCCCTCAACCAAATGATTTAAATTGCCAACTCCACCAGAGGCAACCACGGGTATTTTTACTGCATCGGCTATTGTTTGTGTTAACTCTAGGTCAAAACCAATTTTTGTGCCATCACGATCCATTGAAGTAACAAGCAATTCTCCCGCACCTCGTTTCTCCATATCCAAAGCAAACTCAAGCGCATCAAGACCACTAGCTTTGCGCCCGCCATGAGTATAAATTTCCCACTTATTTTGAATATTATCCAAAGTTTTTACTTTTCTTGCATCGACCGAAACAACAATACATTGATTACCAAATTTGTCGCTTGCCCGATTAATAAAATCTGGATCATTCACCGCCGCCGAATTAATTGCTACTTTATCAGCTCCGCATAATAAAAGTTTGCGAATATCCTCAATTGTTCTTACTCCACCGCCAACTGTTAGCGGCATAAAACAATGCTCGGCCGTGCGCTCAACTACATCAAAAATAGTATCACGCCCTTCATGGCTTGCCGTAATATCTAAAAAGCATAACTCGTCTGCCCCTGCACTATCATAAGCAATTGCCGCCTCAACAGGATCACCAGCATCAACCAAATTAACAAAATTAACGCCCTTAACAACGCGGCCATCTTTAACATCAAGGCAAGGAATTATTCTGGTTTTAAGGCTCATAATAAAAATACCTCCACAGTGTGGCCGATCTTTTGTTTGCCCGTCCTCACAACATGGTTGCTGCGGGCGGTGCATCCTTGTTTGCCCGTCCTCGCAACAAAGTTGCTGCGGGCGGTGCGTGCATCTTTAACATCAAGGCAAGGAATTATTCTGGTTTTAAGGCTCATAATAAAAATACCTCCACAGTGTGGCCGATCTTTTGTTTGCCCGTCCTCACAACATGGTTGCTGCGGGCGGTGCATCCTTGTTTGCCCGTCCTCGCAACATAGTTGCTGCGGGCGGTGCGTGCATCTTTGACATCAAGGCAAGGAATTATTCTGGTTTTAAGGCTCATACTGAAACAGCCTTAAGCAAGCCAAGTGCCTCTTTTACATCAATTCGTCCATCATAAAGCGCACGGCCTGAAATTGCCCCCTCTAAGATTTGCATATTTGGCTTTGCCATTATTTTAATATCATCCATAGAAGCCAACCCACCTGATGCAATTATGGGGATTGAAACTGATTTTGCTAAATCAAGGGTTGAATCCCAGTTAATGCCAGTCAAAATTCCATCTCTATCAATATCGGTATAAATTATTGCGCTTACTCCTGCGCCCTCAAATCGTTTTGCCATTTCAAAAACGCTAAGAGATGAAGTTTCAGCCCAACCCTCAACTGCAACCTTGCCACCTCGGGCATCAATGCCAACCGCTATTTGGTTTGGGAATTTCTTGCACGCTTGCTTGACTAATTCGGGGTCATTAAGTGCAATTGTGCCCAGAATAACTCGAGCTAAGCCCTTATCAAGCCAAGCCTCAATCTGCTTAAGTGTACGAATTCCACCACCCAATTGCACAGGGAAATCAACTGCTGCCAAAACCTCTTCAACTGCTGAGCCATTAATGCTTTCACCTGCAAATGCGCCATTAAGATCCACTACATGCAGATATTCAAAACCCTGATCTTCAAAGGATTTTGCTTGATTTGCAGGACTATCATTAAAAACAGTGGCTTGGTTCATGTCGCCAAGTTTTAGACGCACGCATTGGCCATCTTTAAGATCAATTGCAGGAAATAAAATCATGGTTTCCACCTTAAGAAATTCTCTAATATGGTGATGCCAAATTTTTGGCTTTTTTCGGGGTGAAATTGCGTGCCAGCAATATTATCTTTGCCAACCATGGCAGTAATCTCTCCGCCATAGTCACAACTTGCTAGCAAGTCATTTTGATTTTTTATTTGCATTTGGTACGAATGAACAAAATAAGCATGCTGCCCATTTAGTCCATCACTTAGGTTTTCAAGCAAGACATGATCTTGGTTAAATATAATTTCATTCCAACCCATATGAGGAATTTTTAGGCTTTTATTACTTGGCTTTATTTCTCTTACATCACCCTTAATCCAGCCTAAACCTTTATGCTCCCCTTTTTCATGCCCTGTTTCTGCCATTAACTGCATGCCAACACAAATTCCAAGAAACGGCAAACCCTGTTTGATAATGCGCTGCTCTAAAATAGAGCCAATATCGGCAATTGAGAATAAACCATTATAACAATCAGCAAATGCGCCAACTCCGGGCAACACAATTCGCTCAGCTTTATCAATTACCTCAGGCCTATTGCTAACGATTATCTCTATAGGTAAATCAAGGTTTTTTGCAGCTAATTGCAATGCTTTTTGGGCTGACCTTAAATTACCAGAGCCATAATCAATTATGGCGATATATCTGCTCATTTAGGGTTTTCCTGCAAAATTTCTTCATGTTTTTTATTTGTAAAATCAAGAGAAGAATTCACCCATGAGGCAAATGCCTCTTCATCATTTTGGGCAAGTAAATCACCCATTGCAACAAAACCCTTACGCTTTTTTGACCTTGTCAAAATAGAGCAAGCCTCGACCCCAATCCAAAAACTACCAAGAATATATAACCAAAAGCTCGCCTCTGAGCCGATGATTGGGTTTAATAGGCTTAAAAAAATCACTGCTGCAATGAATAAAATTAATTCAACCCATAGGTTATTTGCTATCGCCCAAATAGGCGGCAATAAAAAAGCAAACCAAGAGAATTTTTCTTTTATCAGCAAACTATCATCATCACTAATAATAGAGTTAATCATTTCTTGATTTTTATTTGGTGTTTGTAACACTCGATAAATAGACATTTTTATCCTGCTTTAAAAAATTATAAACTGCCCTTAGTAGAGGGTATGCTATTTGGACTACGCGGATCAATTTCAAGCGCAATTCTTAAGGCCTTAGCCAAAGATTTAAAGCAACTTTCTGCAATATGGTGATTATTATCACCATAGGGAACTTCAACATGTAAAGTAATTCCTGCATTCATTGCAAAGGCGTTAAACCATTCTTGAAATAATTCCGTATCCATATCACCAACTTTATCACGGGTGAAATTCACTCTCCAAACAAGAAACGGGCGACCAGAAACATCAAGCGCAACCCGTGCTAATGTTCCATCCATCACCAAGTCAGAACTAGCATAACGCTTGATGCCTTTTTTATCGCCCAGAGCTACTTTAATCGCCTCACCCAAAGCAATGCCTATATCTTCTGCCGTGTGGTGAAAATCAATATGCAAATCGCCCTTGGCTTTTATTTCTATATCAATAAGCGAATGTTTGGACAATTGATCGAGCATATGGTCTAAAAAACCAATGCCGCTATCAATGTTGCGAATACCTGTTCCATCTAAATTAATGGAAACAAATATATCAGTTTCATTAGTTTTTCTTTTTATTTCGCTTTTACGCATTTTTTAATAAACTCCAAAAATTATTGAAATTGATTTAACAGTTTAATTTGATAACTAAAAGCCTTATCCTAACAGATAGTTTGTAATTATTATATTGCTACTTATATTAAGGCTTTAAAGCAAAAGATTTTTAATGGAGTTTTTATGGCAGAAGATAATTTTCCGGGTTGGCACGGCACAACAATTGTAAGCGTTAGAAAAGGTAATAAGGTTGTTGTTGCAGGTGATGGGCAGGTTTCATTAGGCCCAACAGTAATAAAACATAGTGCTAAAAAGGTGCGTCTTCTTGCTGGAGGCAAGGTTATTGGCGGTTTTGCAGGTGCAACGGCTGATGCTTTTACTTTATTTGAGCGGCTTGAAGCAAAATTAGAGCAGTATCCAGATCAGCTAATGCGTGCATCTGTTGAGTTGGCAAAAGATTGGCGAACTGATAGATATTTACGCAAACTTGAAGCAATGATGATTGTTGTGAGCGCAACTGATTCGTTAGTTTTAACAGGAACTGGCGATGTGCTTGCCCCAGATGAAGGCATAATGGCCATTGGATCTGGTGGCAACTACGCACTTTCAGCTGCACTAGCACTTAAAGATAGCGATAAAGACGCAGAGGAAATTGCCAAAAAGGCAATGGAAATTGCCGCAAAAATATGCGTTTACACAAATGATAGTGTGACACTTGAAAGCCTAAAGGCAAAATAGATGAGTTTTTTAATACGCCTTTTAAAGCCCAATGATGGTGCAGATTATCGTAATTTAAGGCTTCATGCCCTACAAAACTTTCCAACCTATTATGGCACATCTTATGAAGATGCCATAAAGGAAGATCATGTTTCTTTTGTGAAAATGATTAAAAAACATAATGTTTTTGGAGCTTATTTGGATAAAGAATTATCCGCAATTGCTATTTTTGCACAAGCTGAAGGAAAGCATATGGAGCATTATGCTCATATCTATCAAGTCTATGTGAAAAAAGATAAGCAAAGTCTAGGTATTGGCACAAAATTAATGAATGCAATAATTGAGCATGCAAAAATAAAAGTTAGGCAAATTTATATTGCTGTTTGCACACACAATGAAGCGGCAATTTCGCTGTATAAGAAATTAGATTTTGAAATATATGGAGTAGAACCAAAAAAGCTCTATATCAACAATATATATTATGATGAATATTTAATGGTAAAATTCTTTGATAAAGATAGGTAAAAAATGAGTGAAACAAATTATTCACCACGTGAAATTGTATCCGAACTTAACCGCTATATTGTTGGGCAAAAAGATGCCAAGCGAGCCGTTGCAATTGCCATGCGAAACCGTTGGCGCAGACAGCAATTGCCAGATGATTTACGCCGTGAGGTTTCACCAAAAAACATTCTTATGATTGGGCCAACTGGGGTTGGGAAAACCGAGATTTCTCGACGCTTGGCTCGTCTAGCAAATGCACCTTTCATTAAAGTTGAGGCAACAAAATTTACCGAAGTTGGATATGTTGGAAGGGACGTTGAGCAAATTGTACGTGATTTAGTTGAAATTGGCATTTCGCTTTTACAAGAAAAAAGACGAAAACAAGTGCAAGCAAAAGCGCATATAAATGCCGAAGAGCGAGTGCTTGATGCATTAGTTGGCACAACTGCCTCAGCTTCTACCCGTCAAAGTTTTAGAAAAAAACTACGTGAAAATGATTTGGACGACAAAGAAATTGAAGTTGAAATTGCTGCCAGCTCTGCTGGCTCACCAATGATGGATATTCCAGGCATGCCCGGTGGCTCTATGGGCATGATAAATATTGGTGATATGCTTGGTAAAGCATTTGGCTCACAAGGTGTAAAAAAGACCCTTAAAGTCAAAGATAGCTATAAACTTTTGGTCAATGAAGAGGCCGATAAATTGCTTGATATTGAACAGCTAAATCAAGATGCAATTGATTTGGTTGAAAATCACGGCATTGTTTTTTTAGATGAAATAGACAAAGTGACCGTGCGTGAGGGTCGTTCTGGCGGCGATGTTTCTCGTGAGGGAGTGCAAAGAGATTTGTTGCCTTTAATTGAGGGAACAACTGTTTCAACCAAATATGGGCCTGTAAAAACCGACCATATACTCTTCATAGCTTCGGGTGCTTTTCATGTTGCAAAACCATCTGATCTATTACCCGAGTTGCAGGGTCGTCTCCCTATAAGGGTCGAATTGCGAGCATTAACAAAAGAGGATTTTATTAAAATTCTCTCAGATACTGATGCCTCGTTGATAAAACAATATGTTGCCCTTTTGGCAACCGAGGGCGTAACGCTTGAATTTACAAAAAACTCCATTGATGCCATTGCCGATGCGGCTGTCACCGTTAACTCTAATGTAGAGAATATTGGCGCAAGGCGTTTATCAACAGTGATGGAGCGTTTGGTAGAGGATATTTCTTTTGATGCACCAGATAAAAATGGTGAGAGCATTAAAATTGATGCTGCATTTGTAAAAAAACAAGTAGGTGCTTTGGTTGAAGATGCAGATTTAAGCAAGTTTGTGCTATAGGGATTAACGCCTTGCGTTTGCGCCCTGATAAAAATTAATATCGATCTGACAATGCCTTTATTTGAGTGAATACTACAAAAATAACCTAAGCATTCGGCCCCAACATCAGCTCAGGTCTGACTACTTCATCAAATTCTACCTCGCTTACAAACCCCAATCCAACCGCTTCTTCTCTTAAAGTCGTGCCGTTTTTGTGGGCGGTTTTTGCTATTTTTGTTGCGTTGTCATAGCCGATTTTTGGGGCTAGTGCAGTTACCAGCATTAGCGAGCGTTCAACTAGTGCTTTTATCTGTTTCTCATTTGCCTCTATGCCAATAACGCATCTATCGTTAAATGAGCGTGCGCCATCGCTTAGCAATCTTACTGACTGTAAAAAGGCATAAGACATAACAGGCTTATAGACATTAAGTTCAAAATGCCCTTGCGAGCCAGCCATTGAAATTGTGGTTTGATTACCAAAAACTTGCGTGCAAACCATGGTTAGTGCTTCGCTTTGGGTTGGGTTTACCTTACCCGGCATAATCGATGATCCTGGTTCATTCTCTGGCAATTGCAACTCTCCAAGGCCCGAGCGAGGGCCTGAGCCTAGCAGGCGAATATCATTGGCGATTTTAAACAATGAAGCCGCAACTGTGTTTAGCGCACCATGAGCAAAAACTAGCGCATCATGAGCAGCTAATGCTTCAAACTTATTGTCTGCTGTGCGAAATGGTAGCTTAGTGATATTTGCAACTTCTTTTGCGAAATCCTCATCAAATCCAACTTTGGAATTTAAGCCAGTGCCAACCGCTGTGCCACCTTGGGCTAAATCAAATAGGCGAATAAGACCCTGTTTCACCCGCTCTAAGCCAAGCTCAACCTGCGCCACATAGCCTGAAAATTCCTGCCCTAAAGTTAGTGGTGTTGCGTCTTGCGTATGGGTTCTGCCAATTTTTACAATATGCGAGAATTCTTTTGACTTTGCCGCTAGCCCATCTCTTAAATGCTCAAGAGCAGGGATAAGGCTTTGGCTAATTTCAACTGCAGCACCAATATGCATAGCAGTGGGGAAGGTGTCATTTGATGACTGCCCCATATTGACATGATCGTTTGGGTGGACAGGTTTTTTTGATCCCAATTCACCGCCCAAAATTTCAATTGCACGGTTTGAAATTACCTCATTAGCATTCATATTAGATTGCGTGCCAGAGCCTGTTTGCCAAACAGAAAGCGGAAAATTATCATCAAATTTCCCAGCAACAACTTCGCCCGCTGCTTTGTCGATGGCATCAGCCAATTTTGCATCAATCACTCCAAGCGATTTATTGGTGCGAGCGCAAGCCTGTTTAATAATGCCAAGCGCACGAATTATCGGCACTGGCTGAGTTTCTATGCCAATGGGGAAATTTATCAAAGAGCGAGCAGTTTGCGCCCCAAAATATTTATCACTTGGTACTTCTAAAACACCAAAACTATCTGATTCTTTGCGAAATTTTGTCATGGCCTAAACTCCTATGTAGGTTTTTTAAAATCATTAATGCAAACTAAAACACAAATCCAACCTAAAGTGAAAAACCCCGCAACTATTATTTATATTTTACTCACTTCATTTTTTAATTAGAAAAATTGCAACTAATAATATTACAGGCTAAGCTAGTTTAAACATAAAGCCACCTTTAAAATTGGATTCCCGCATGTCAACAATAGTAATGCCAGAACCAGATCAATCTATCCTTGATCGCTCAAGTGAAATTATTGCGGCTCTAAAGGAGATATTACCCCATGATGCAGTGATTTTTGAGAAATCAGAAACACTAGCTTATGAATGTGATGCATTGGTTGCTTATCGCTGCTCACCTTTGGCGGTGGTTCTGCCCCGCAATACACAAGAAGTTTCAGCAATTATGAAAACCTGCCTAAGGCTTGGAGTTCCGGTTGTGCCCCGTGGCTCTGGCACATCTTTGGCAGGTGGTGCTTTGCCAACTAAAGATAGCATAATTTTGGGAACAAATAGGCTAACTAAAGTTTTAGAAATTGATACAGATAACCGCTTTATAAAAGTGCAAACTGGAGTAACAAATCTCTCGGTAACAGGTGCAGTAGAGGGAGATGGATTTTTTTATGCACCTGATCCCTCAAGCCAATTAGCTTGTGCTATTGCGGGTAATATAGCGATGAATTCAGGTGGGGCGCATTGCCTTAAATATGGCGTTACCACCAATAATCTTATGGGCGTTACTATGGTGTTGGCAGATGGTGAAATTGTTGAAATCGGCGGCGCACATCTTGATGCCTTGGGGTATGATTTATTGGGGCTTATTTGTGGCTCAGAAGGGCAGTTGGGCATTGTCACCGAGGCATATTTACGAATTTTAGCAAAGCCTGAGGGTGCAAGACCTGTTCTAATTGGCTATGATGATCCACGCACCGCTGGCACATGTGTTGCCGACATTATCAAGGCAGGGATTTTACCCGTTGCGATTGAATATATGGACAGACTTACGATTGTTGCAACTGACAAATTCTCTGGTGCTGGTTATCCCGATGTTGAGGCATTATTAATTGTTGAGGTTGAGGGGAGCGACGAAGAAATAGACTATCAGCTCAATAAAATTATAAAGATTGCAAATAAACTCAACCCCGCTGAATTGCGTCAAAGCAATAGCGAGGAAGAATCTGCTTTGATATGGAAGGGTCGCAAGTCTGCCTTTGGAGCGGTTGGGCAAATTGCTGATTATATCTGCCTTGATGGCACAGTTCCTGTATCTCAGCTTGCTTATGTTTTGGGTGAAATTGGTGATTTATCAAAAAAATACGACCTGCAAGTTGCTAATGTTTTTCATGCAGGGGACGGAAATATGCACCCGCTTATTTTATATAATGCAAATGATCCAGTTGAACTTGAAAAGGCCGAGCATTTGGGGGCGGATATTTTACGCACTTGTGTTGAGGTGGGTGGCTGTTTAACGGGCGAGCATGGGGTTGGCATTGAAAAACGTGAGCTTATGACTTCGCAATATAGCAATGAAGATATGGAAATGCAGATGAGTGTTAAGGATTGTTTCGATCCCAATTGGCTACTTAACCCTGCAAAAGTTTATCCACTAGAATTGAGCGAAAGTCGTCGCCAAAATCTAAAAATGGGGGCAAAATAATGGATAAAATATTTAGCCCAAAAGACGAAGCAGAATTGGCGCAAATTATTACAAAAGCTAAAAGTGATAATATTAGTCTAAGGATAAAGGGAGGCGGAACACGCCAAGGGCTTGGAAATTTCATAAAAACAGATGCAATATTATCGCTTAAAAATATCAGCGGTATTTCTTTATATGAACCAGATGCTTTAACATTAGTTGCAAAGGCTGGCACGTCAATTAAAGAGATAAATAAGCTGCTCAAAAAAGAAGGACAGAGATTGGGGTTTGATCCTATGGATCATAGAGCGATTTATCACTCATCTGGTGAGCCAACAATTGGTGCAATAATTGCAGCTAATATCTCAGGCTCTCGCCGCATTATTGCGGGGGGCGCACGTGATGCACTTATCGGAGTGCGCTTTATTAATGGAAGTGGCGAAATAATAAAAAACGGCGGGCGAGTGATGAAAAATGTTACAGGGCTTGATCTGGTAAAACTCATGGCAGGGTCATTCGGCACGCTTGGGGTTTTAAGCGAAGTTTCGCTCAAACTATTACCAATAGCTCAACGTGAGTTAAGTTTAATTATCAATGGGCAAAGTCTAGAAAAAGCAATATCTACAATGTCCAAGGCTTTAGGCTCACCCTTTGAAATAACCGGTGCTGCCTTTTTGCCTAATGAAAAAGATGAGGCAAAAACCTGTTTAAGAATTGAAGGTTTTTCATCACAAGTTGATTATCGGCTTAAAAAGCTAAGCGAGCTTTTGGTAAAAGGTGAGAAAATTGAAATTCTTGAGGGCAAATTACATGAAAAATTATGGCAATCTATTCGTGATGTCAAAACCTTTAAAAACTCAAAAAAACCGCTTTGGCGATTATCGATCAAGCCAAGTGATGCCCCTGCAATTAGTAATCAGCTAAGTAAAATAACTGCTGCCGATATGATTTTTGATTGGGCTGGTGGGCTTATTTGGGCGCAGCTACAAGATGAAGATAATGCCCAAGCTGACGCTGTTCGCCATATCATTAAACAATTTGGTGGCCATGCAACATTGGTGCGTGGCTCTGATGAATTAAGAGAGGTTGTAGATGTGTTTCAACCAGAGCAGGAAATGGTTGCAAAATTATCATCTTCAATTCGTCAAAAATTCGATCCAAGCGGGATATTAAACCCTAATTTAATGGGCAATTTTGGGGAAAAGTAATGCAAACAAGTTTCACTAAAGAGCAGTTAAAAGACAAGAGCATCGCAAAGGTTGATAAAATCCTGCGAGCCTGTGTGCATTGCGGTATGTGTACTGCGACCTGCCCCACCTATCAAGTTTTAGGTGATGAGTTAGACAGCCCAAGGGGTCGAATTTATCTGATAAAAGATATGCTTGAAAATGAGCGTGTGCCAGATGAAAATACCGTAAAACATATTGATAGATGCTTAAGCTGTTTAGCCTGCATGACTACCTGTCCATCTGGTGTTGATTATATGCATTTGATCGATCATAGCCGTGAGTATGTTGAAAAAAAATATAAACGCTCTCTTGATGATAGATTTATGCGCTGGCTTTTAGCTCGGGTTTTGCCCTATCCAAATCGCTTCAGGCTTTCAATTTATGGTGCAAAATTAGCCAAGCCTTTTGCCTTTATGATACCTAAAAAATTTCGCACTATGGTTGAATTTGCTCCTAAAAAAATTCCACCAAAATCACCAAATGATAGGCCGCAAATTTTTAAGGCCAAAAATATTGGCAAGGACAATCGCAAGCCTATAAAGCGAATTGCTCTAATGACAGGCTGCGCACAAAAAGTACTAAACACCGATATAAATGATGCAACAATTCGCATTCTAACCCGCAATGGTTGTGAGGTTGTGGTGGCAAAGGGGGCAGGTTGCTGTGGTGCGCTTACTCATCACATGGGCAAAACAGATGAGAGCCACGCAACAGGAGCAAAAAACATCAAAGCATGGTTTAAAGAGATTGCTGGCGAGGGGCTTGATGCGATTGTCATCAATACTTCGGGTTGTGGCACAACGGTTAAAGATTATGGCGTGATGTTTGAGGGGCATGAATTAGAAAAAGAAGCAAAAGAAATTGCCAAAATCACAA
>Ga0256834_1000095_pt1 | contig 58338 bp, 52 predicted proteins | sample 4281140metaG_FD_190536 | JGI IMG/M metagenome (GOLD analysis project Ga0256834, IMG submission 190536) | Hydrothermal vent microbial communities from East Pacific Rise, Pacific Ocean - 4281-140 | ecosystem: Environmental > Aquatic > Marine > Hydrothermal vents | place: Pacific Ocean: East...
TCGACTCTTAAAGTACCTACATGAGATCTTTTTGATCAAAAAACAACTTTTAACTCTGACAGCCCAACTTTAAAAAAGAAAAAGGGGCTGACTTGAAAGACAGCCCCTTTTTTATTAACATTCATCACCCGGAAAATGAATTCCTCACTGATATTTTTTTCGGTTTATTCCCGTCAAATTCTTTATATTTGAGAGAACAAACAAAAAATCATGAAAAAAGATATCATCATATCCGGCGTAGGAGGACAAGGAATTTTGACCATCGCCGCACTAATAGATACGGCTACCCTGTTGGAAAACTTATACGTCAAACAATCCGAAATCCATGGAATGAGCCAGCGGGGAGGCGCGGTCCAATCGCACGTGCGCATTGCCGATCACCCGATCTACTCCGATTTGATTCCCTTCGGCAAAGCGGATTTGTTACTTTCCATCGAACCGATGGAATTATTTCGCTATTTGCCCTACATGGCCCCCGATGGTATAATCATTACAGACATCAATCCGTTTAAAAACATTCCCGATTATCCCGACGAAGAAGAATTGCGTCGCTCCATCGAAAGTTTTCCGCATCATGTGATTGTGGATGCACGTGACTTAGCTAAAAAAACCGGGAATATTCGCGCTTCCAATATTGTGCTTTTAGGCGCCGCTTCGCATTTCCTGCCTTTTAACGACCAAACATTCGAAAAAGCCATTCGACAACTGTTCGAACGCAAAGGCGAACGTATCGTCCAAATGAATATCGATGCTTATTACGAAGGAAAAAAAGCCGCCCAAAACCTGTCTTTTAATGTTAAACATTCTTAAAACATACCTAAAACAACCCTCTACATCCTTCTCGGAAAGTACTTTTTTAAATTTGCGATTCCCGTAAAGATTTTTTAAATAAAATCCGAAAAGTAATCGTTTGAATCGATAATTTTAAACAAATTTATTTCTTTTGAATTTCCCGAATTGATGGAAATCCCGTATATAATCCGCTTCGTCAAAAGAAGCCGAATTAAAAACCATACAAATGGCATTGGCACTGAAATTCTCCAATTCGCGCCATATTCCGGGCGGAATCACCAAACCTCGATCGGGACGGTTCAGTCGATAGGTTCGACGATTTTTTCCATCATCCAAAATCACATCGAAACTGCCGCTCAAGGCTACCAACATTTCCCACTGTTCCTTATGTGCATGCCCGCCACGACGCGCACCGGCAGGAATATCAAACAAATAATAAACCCTTTTGAAGCGAAAACCCGGCAAGTCTTGTTCCAAAAAAGCCAAATTTCCGCGCCGGTCATGTACCACGGGAATACTTATCAATTCTATATCTTTCAGCGAAGTATGCACAGGAGTTTTACTCATAGCGTAAAGCTTCTATCGGATTAGCTCTGGAGGCCTTCAACGCCGGGTAAAATCCGGAAACGATAGCCGTAACAAATGTAAGCAATATCGCCCAAAAAACCGCCGTCCACGGCATCGAAAATCGCATCTCCAATAATCGAGCCACCCCCCATCCCGACAAAACCCCCAGAAAAATACCCACCAATGCTCCCGCCAAAGCTATTGTCAAAGTTTCAACTAAAAATTGAAAGCGAATCGCAGCCATGGAGGCACCCACCGCCTTGCGAATCCCGATTTCTCGAATTCGCTCCGTCACCGTCACCAACATAATATTCATCAACGCCACCGACGAAGCGAAAATGGTAATCAATCCGATTACGAAAGCGGCAGTTTTCAAAACACTGTCCATATTTTGCAAATCCTTCAAATCCTGTTCGCTCGAACGAATACCGAAATTATTTTCGGCAGACGGCTTCAAATGCCGGATACGCCGCATGACCGTAATGGCATGTTGCTTGGCCATTTCATATTCTTCGGGATTATCCACCGAAACGGTAATACGATATACGGAACCACTCCGACCTGAAGTCAAAACCCGGCCCGTTCCAAGCGGAACAATCAAAAAATTATCCTGATTCCCGCCAAATACTGAACCTCTTGACGAGGTCACGCCTACAATTTTCCACTTATGTCCCTTGTAAAAAATCGTTTTCCCGACAGGATTATCCCGCCCGAATAAAGTTTTGATTACTTCGGGCCCCGCAATCACAACCGGCGCATTACGCTGCACTTCGGCACGAGTAAACGAACGTCCCCTGTCAACGGTATAATGAAAAACATGCACATAATTTTCATCACCGGCATCAATGCGAACATTATTGCCGGTCTTTTTGCCATTTGCACCCAATTCGGCAAAAGAAGTAACCGTTGCAAAAATACTAACCCGCGTTCCCGGAAATTGATAGCTTTGTTTAAAAATTTTAGCCTCGCGATAAGTAATCGGCGGATTGACTTTTTTTCGCAAAAAACGACCGTGTCGCCTGCCACGGAATAAAGAATTGGCATATCGTTGTATGGTAAAAGAATTGGCACCCCTCTCTTTGAGATTCCCCGTAAAAGTAGTATGCAAAGCTTCCACCACCGTCAATGTGCTTACCAAAGCCAAAATACCGATAGCAATAATCATCACGGTGATAAAACTACGCAACCTCTGCGCCTTCATCGTTTTGAAGGCTTCGACGAAATAATTGAATCCCAATCGCCAATCCATAAACAAGTCAAAAATACAAATAATTACTCAACCCTTCCGTTAAAGCGCAAAATATGGCTCGAAAATTATGTATCTTTGCCCCAAACCACACAGACTCATGAGTGATTTTATCGAAGAATTAAAATGGCGCGGCCTCATCCATGATATGATTCCCGGAACCGAAGAATTACTCAAGCAAAAAAAAGTTACAGGATACATCGGTTTCGACCCAACGGCAAACTCCTTGCATATCGGAAATCTCGTACCCATTATCATCCTCATGCACTTTCAACGTGCCGGACACAAACCCTTAGCCGTAATCGGCGGCGCTACCGGCATGATCGGCGACCCTTCGGGAAAATCAGCCGAACGAAATCTCCTGGACGAAAAAACCTTACGCCAAAACGAAACCGGCGTAAAAAAACAACTGGAACATTTCTTGGACTTCGACCCGAGCAAACCCAATGCCGCCGAATTGCTCAACAACTACGACTGGACAAAAGACCTCAAACTCATCGATTTTATTCGCAATATCGGTAAACACATCACCGTAAACTACATGATGGCCAAGGACTCGGTGAAAAAACGACTCAACCCCGGCGCCGACAACCAAACGGGAATGTCATTTACGGAATTTACATATCAACTCTTTCAAGGCTATGACTTCCTGCATCTCTACAGAACCAAAAATTGCGTCTTGCAAATGGGCGGATCCGATCAATGGGGAAACATTACCACCGGCACCGAATTGATCCGGCGTATCGAAGGAGGAAAAGCTTATGCCTTAACCGTACCCTTAATCACCAAATCCGACGGAACCAAATTCGGAAAAACCGAAAGCGGCAACGTATGGCTCGATCCAGAAAAAACATCTCCCTACAAATTCTACCAATACTGGATCAATGTTTCCGATGAAGACGCCGAAAATTACATTAAAATATTCACCTTTTTGGATAAAAAAACCATTGAGCAATTAATCGAAGAACATCGATCGGCACCGCATTTACGAATCCTCCAAAAACGCTTGGCCGAAGAAGTCACGCGAATGGTGCACAACGAAGAAGCATTAAATAAAGCAAAAGAAGCTTCCCGAATCCTTTTCGGCAAAAACGTAACGGATTTACTGAAAAAATTGGACGAAAGAACCTTCTTGGAAATTTTTGAAGGCGTCCCTTCGGGAGAAATATCCGCAGAAAAATTAAAAAACGGTATCCCCATAGCGGATTTATTGGTCGAATCGGAATTTTTGCCATCGCGAAACGAAGCACGCCGTGCTTTGAAAGAAAATTCCGTCTCCATTAACAAGCAAAAAGTCAAAGACGATTACATCGTTTCCGACAAAGATTTGATAAACGACAAATACGTCTTGCTGCAACGCGGTAAAAAGAAATATTTTATCCTGAAAGCCGTATAAAACATGAAGGGCAAAGCTCTGGTCATCGTTCCCACCTATAACGAAGCCGAAAATATTACCGGCATTATCGATGCCGTATTAGCCTTGCCCGGGGACTTCCACCTGCTCGTGGTCGACGATAATTCCCCCGACGGAACGGCGAATTTAGTCAAGCAAAAACAACAAAACTCCGAAAAAATTTTCCTGCTCGAACGTCCCGGCAAACAAGGTCTGGGCAAAGCCTACATAGCCGGATTTCGCTGGGCATTGGAAAAAGATTACGACTTTATCTTTGAAATGGATGCGGATTTTTCTCACAACCCCGAAGACTTGCCACGCCTGCTCAAAACCCTAAAAAAAGGCTACGATTTGGTCATTGGCTCCCGTTACGTCTCGGGCGTAAACGTAGTCAATTGGCCGCTTTCGCGCGTGATTCTATCCTATTTCGCTTCGGTTTATGTTCGCTTCATTACCGGTATGCATATCAAAGACACCACTGCCGGTTTTGTAGGTTACAAACGAAAAATTCTGGAAACCGTCGACTTGAATAAAATCCAATTCGTCGGTTACGGTTTTCAAATCGAAATGAAATATCGCGCTTGGCGCAAAGGTTTCAAAATCAAAGAAATTCCCATTATCTTTATCAATCGACAAAAAGGCGTTTCCAAAATGAGCGGCGGCATCATTCGTGAAGGCATTTGGGGCGTATTAAAACTAAAATGGAAAGCCATCACAGGTAAGCTATGAATAAAATCGCACAATTATCCTTCGGGCTGCTTCTTTTCCTTCTTGCATGTCAACACAACGACAAAAAGAAAAACATTATTCCACCCGAAAAAATGACCCGCATCCTCACCGATGTCTTATTGGCCAAAGAAATGTATATCCAAAAAAAACCGGAATTTGATAAAGACAGCATCCAACCCGTCGAAAGCATCCTGAAATCATACGGAACAGACAGCTTACAGTTTCAGCAAGCCCTGACCTATTACGCAAACCGCCCCGAAACGTTCAAGAAAATCTATGACCAAGTCATTCAAAATCTGGAACGTAAATTAGATTCGATAGACGCGACGACCAAAAATAAAAAAACGAATAAAAACAAAAAAAACAACCCAAAGAAAAACACTTCAACCGGCATTCCGAAATTGAACAACATCTTCAACCAAAAGAAATAAGCCATCTAACTTGAATAATACGCCTTGCTTCATTTCGAGGCACTCCCAAAAAAATACGTTTCATGCCGGGTCCGGTTACAATTCTTTTTAGTAGATTTGGCATGAGATTTGGTCATCTCAATAAAACAAAAAACAATAAGATGAAAAAACATTTAGTCTGGTTACTGCTTTTGGTTTGGATTATGCCTCGTTGTCAGGCACAACACCAAGACAAAAAGCAATTCATAGCACGCACTATTGCTTTTTATAATCTGGAAAACTTATTTGACACCATCAACGACCCCCAAACACACGACGATGATTTCACCCCCGAAGGACGCGACGTATGGACTTCGGAACGCTACAAACGAAAAATCCGGCACATGGCTACGGTTATTTCCATGATCGGGAAAAAGAAAACCGGTGCACCGCCGGCTATTGTAGGTGTCGCCGAAGTGGAAAACCGAAGCGTCTTGGAAGATTTGATAAAAGACCCGGCACTGGCCAAATATCACTACGGCATCATCCATTTCGATTCACCCGACAGACGCGGAATCGATGTAGCACTTATTTATATCAAATCGGTCTTTAAACCCGTCTCCTTCAAAAAATTTCCCTTGAAATTATACAAACCCGACGGAAAACGCATCTACACACGGGACGTCTTACTGGTGTCGGGCATCATGGACGATGAAAAAATTCACATTATCGTTAATCATTGGCCTTCGCGACGCGGCGGTGAAGCACGTAGCCGCCCCTTACGAATAAAAGCGGCTCAATTGGACATGCAAATTATCGACTCGCTCTACAAAGCCGACCCGCATGCCAAAATCATCATGATGGGCGATCTCAACGACGACCCCGACAGCCCGAGCGTAAAAGACATTTTACGTGCCAAAGGAAAGAAAAAAGACGTTACCCCCCACGGATTATACGCGGCTATGGAACATTTCTATCGTGCCGGAATAGGCACATTGGCTTACCGTGATTCATGGAACCTGTTCGATCAAATGTTTCTTAGCTACAACCTCGTCAAAGACAAAGATTATTCTAACTTTAAACTTTGGAAAAGCGGCATTTTTAACAAAACCTTCCTCACCCAACGCAAAGGCGCCTTCAAAGGCTACCCTCTACGCACCTTTGCAGGCGGACAATACCTGGGCGGATACAGCGATCACTTCCCCGTCTATGTAATTCTGATCAAAGAACGTTAAAAAAACGAAAAACAACCCTCCATTTCATTTGTCCGGTGAACATTTTGACCGGATAAATCCCCGTTGCATTTCAATTATTACACACCCCAATCCGGCATCTCAACTTATTTTTCTATCTTTGTGCCAACTTTTGAAAAATCGTTCCGACATGAAAAAAATCTTGCTTTTATTATTCGCGACTAGCTGGCTGATAGCTTGCAACCAATCCGGCGAAACCATCAAAAAAGACAAACCCGGAAATGTAAAAATATACGGAAAAGCATCCGGAGCCGCCGGCAAAGTGATTATTGCCGGACGTTCCATGAACCGTCAACTGCAAACACTCGATAAAGACAGCATTGCCAAAGAACAATTTTTACTCGCTTTCGATTTAAAAAAACCCGAAATCATTTATATCCAATTCCAAGGCGAACGCGATAATTTACCCGTGTTGGTAGGCCCCGATTCGGAAATAAAATTAAAAATCGGAAATAAAATCCGAGAAGCCGAAATTTTGAAAGCATCCCAACAAACATTGGCCTTTGATCATTTTATCAAAACATTAAATACATACGCCGAAAAACAAAAAGATTTGGAACAACGCTATCGTGAAGCCATCCAAAAACAAGATCAAAACCTGATCGGACAAATCCAAAAAGAATATGAACAATTGCGCGACCAACAAAATCAAAAAATGTATGCACTGGCATTCGAAAACAAAGACAACCTGACCGGCGCAATTATCTTACAAATGCTCGCCTACGATGAAAACACCAACGTCAATAAACTCAAAGAAATATACGACAGCCTGTCCGGTGAAGTCAAACAATCAACCTATGCTCAAGACGCATGGAACAAAATCAAATCGGCATTGGTAACTGCCATAGGCGCCAAAGCCCCCGACTTTGAAGGCCCCGATCCCAACGGAAAAACCTTGAAAATGTCGGACATATTGAAAAAATCCAAAGTTTTGGTAATTGACTTCTGGGCATCATGGTGCCGTCCGTGCCGAAGGGAAAATCCCTATGTGGTAAAAATCTACAAAAAGTACCACGACAAAGGTTTAAATATCATTGGCGTAGGGCTGGACAAACAAGGAGACAAACAAAAATGGTTGGACGCCATCAAACAAGACAAGCTGGATTGGTACCACGTTTCACATTTACAATATTGGCAAGAACCCATTGCACGGCAATACGGCGTAATGTCTATCCCCGCAACATTTATACTCGATAAAAACGGCATAATACGTGCCAAAAACTTGCGACGCGATAAATTGGAAGCCAAAATCAAAGAATTACTGGAAGAAAAATAAAATTTTCCATCGAAACACCGAAACATAAACCGGCAATATTCTTTATCCGCCGGTTTTTTTTATGACTTGAAGAAACGACAAGACAACCGAAAACACCACATTATTCCGGTTTACTTGCCGGGTTACGGTTATTGCTTTCCACTCAAATTATAATCGTTTTCCCGGCGATTTTTCTTAATATTGCGATATAAAAATTTATTGCATGAGCAACGAAAAAAAATCCTTGAATTTTATCGAACAAATCATAGAAGACGACCTGGCGGCAGGTTTTCCGCAAGAAAAATTACGATTCCGATTTCCTCCCGAACCCAACGGTTATTTACATATCGGACATGCCAAATCCATCTGTCTCAATTTCGGATTAGGCGAAAAATACAATGCACCCGTCAATTTACGCTTCGACGACACCAATCCCGATAAAGAAGATCCCGAATTCGTCGAATCCATCAAAAAAGATATCCAATGGCTAGGATATCGGTGGGACAAAGAATTATATGCATCGGATTATTTTGAACAACTCTATGAATGGGCCGAAAAACTCATTCAAGAAGGCAAAGCTTATGTGGACGATCAACCGCAAGAAACAATCGTCGATCAACGAAAAAGCCCCACGGAACCGGGAATTGAAAGCCCCTACCGAAATCGAAGTGTGGAAGAAAATTTGGACTTATTCCGGCGCATGCGCGAAGGGGAATTTGAAGAAGGAAGCCGCGTTTTGCGCGCCAAAATCGATATGAATTCGCCCAATATGCACATGCGCGATCCCATTATGTATCGCATCAAAAAAACACCGCACCACCGAACGGGCGATCGCTGGAAAATCTATCCCACCTACGATTGGACACACGGACAATCGGATTATATCGAGCAAGTATCCCATTCACTTTGCACCTTGGAATTTTTACCTCATCGAGAACTCTACGACTGGTTCCTCGATCAGGTCTATGAAGAAGGAAAAGTGCGTCCCAAACAACGGGAATTCGCACGCCTGAATTTGTCCTATACCATCATGAGCAAACGAAAACTCGCCCGGCTGGTGGAAGAAGGATACGTAAACGGGTGGGACGACCCACGGATGCCCACACTATCGGGACTGCGCCGGCGAGGATATACACCGGAATCCATCCGCGAATTTTCCGATCGCGTAGGCGTAGCCAAACGTGATAATTTGATTGACGTTGCACTGCTCGAATTCGCCGCCCGTGATCATTTGAATAAAATCGCTCAACGGCGAATGGCCGTCCTCAATCCTGTCAAATTAATCATCGACAATTATCCCGAAAATAAAACCGAATGGTTAAAAGCGGAAAATAATCCCGAAAACCCGGATGACGGCTACCGGGAAATCCCCTTTTCACGCGAATTATACATTGAACGGGAAGATTTTAAAGAACAAGCCAATCGCAAATATTTCAGATTAACTTTGGGAAAAGAAGTGCGTCTGAAAAATGCATACATCATCAAAGGCGAATCCGTCGTAAAAGATTCCGAAGGCAATATCGTCGAAATTCACGCCACTTATGATCCGCTGAGCAAAAGCGGCAGCGGAACCCCCGAAAGCAAACGCAAAGTGAAAGGAACCCTGCATTGGGTATCCATTCCACACGCCCGAAAAGCCGAAGTGCGCCTCTATGACCGCTTGTTTACCGTTCCCGAACCCGACGCCGATCCCGAAAAAGATTTCACCGAATTTATTAATCCGGAATCCTTAAAAACCCTTACGGCATTTGTGGAACCCTCCCTCACCGATGCCAAACCCGGCGAACATTATCAATTTCAACGCATCGGCTATTTTGTGGCCGACTACGACACCCAACCCGGAAAACCCGTATTCAACCGCACGGTTACGCTGCGCGACACCTGGGCAAAAATCAATAAAAAAGAGTAATCCGACCATTTGCATTTGTAGGTAACGAAATCCTATTTTTGCAACCAAGATGAAAACGTTTATGAATAAAAACCATTATTTGTTCACTTCCGAATCCGTATCGGAAGGACATCCCGATAAAATAGCCGACCAAATTTCGGATGCTTTGCTGGATAATTTTTTGGCGCTGGATCCAGAAGCCCGCGTTGCCATTGAAAACCTCGTTACCACAGGACAAGTCGTTATCGCCGGTGAAGTGAAAACCACCGCTTATGTGGATGTGCAAAACGTAACACGCGAAACCATTAAACAAATCGGCTACACCAAAGACGATTATTATTTCTCATATAAATCCCTCGGCGTTTTATCCGCCATTCACGATCAATCCGAAGATATCGCCCGGGGCGTCGTAAAAGAAGACGAAAACGAGCAAGGCGCCGGAGATCAGGGAATGATGTTCGGCTATGCGGTGGACGAAACCCCTCAATTAATGCCCTTGCCTATCTCATTGGCTCATGATATAATGCGCGAATTGGCATATATCCGCAAACAAACCAATTGGATGCCTTATTTGCGCCCGGATGCCAAATCGCAAGTAACCGTTGAATATGATGAAAACCACAAACCCGTAGCCCTTCATACCATCGTCATCTCCACACAACACGACGAATTTATTCAACCCGAAAAAAATTCGCCCGGAGCTAAAGCAAAAGCGCAAAAAGCCATGCAAGCACGCATCAAAAAAGATTTGATTAAATATCTATTCCCACGTATGAAACAACGATATCCGGGACACATAGCACAAATGTTAGACCTTTTCAACCCCGAAACCGGCTTGTTGGTCAACCCTACCGGAAATTTCGTCATCGGCGGACCACACGGCGATACAGGCCTAACGGGAAGAAAAATCATCGTCGACACCTACGGAGGACGTGGCGCACACGGAGGAGGCGCTTTCTCGGGTAAAGATTCCACCAAAGTGGATCGATCGGGTGCTTATGCCGCCAGACACCTGGCCAAAAACATGGTAGCCGCCGGTGTGGCACGTGAAATATTGATCCAAATCGCTTATGCCATAGGCGTCGCCGAACCGGTAAGTATCTACGTTAATACCTACGGTACCAATCAAACCCGCTTTTCCGATGCGGAATTGGCAAAACTCATTCAAAAAAATATACCGCTCACACCGCAAGCCATAGAAAACCGGCTGAAACTACGCTTACCCATTTATTCGGAAACTGCGGCATACGGGCATTTCGGACGCCAACCTCGCAAAATTACCAAACATTTTCGCTTCTACAATTACGCCCGCAAACAATATGAAACCAAAAACTTGGAAGTAGAACTTTTCACTTGGGAAAAATTGGACATGGTGGATACATTTAAAAAACTCTTTCAACTCAATGGATAATCATTACCCGAAGGTTGCCACGCCTTGCCGTAATGCTTTTGCATGTATCGAGCCGCTAACCGGTTGGCTCGCATTTCATAAGTCCGCAAACTGTGTCGTTGATATATTTTTCCGTCTTTTTCCACCCTACCCCCGCGAACAGCACTCAACACACTGGGAATGCCCACCACCGGTAAATAAAATGGCCCCAAACGACGACTATCGAGACTGTGCCCGAATTCATGCCAAATCAAATAACATTTCATATCGCTTCGAGACATTTGTCTAATTTTATCACGCGGCAATTGAACTTCCACAAATTCACCGAACGAAACACCGCGATAATTTCCTTCCGATAAAACTATCATAACCCCGTCTTCAAACTCCATTCGCTTTATTTTTCCACCCCAATTCCGAAAATTCAACCATAAATAACCGGCAAAACTTTGAGGTGCCTCCCAAAACAAACGCAATAAGAACAAAATCAAACACCTTCTCAAATGCATATTCCCTTGTATCCACCACAATGACTTAAACAGATCAACCGAAAACCGAAAAATCGACGGTTGCTTCCGAACAATCGACACCAAAACCGAAACCAAAACCAAAACCAGTCCCAAAACAAACCACAACAATAAGTACAAACCCAAAACTCGCCACATGGATTACCGTCGTTTTATCGCCCGTTCAAAGATATAAAAAACCGCGGCGGCATTTGCATGCAAATGCCGCCGCGGAAATCATTTATACATTCAATTTATTAGAAACGTAATTTAAATGACAATTTCCAAGTGCGACCCCATCCGAAGAACACACGGTTCCTAACATTCACTCCGTTCCATGTTTGATCGCCCGGCTCGGCAAAAATATTAGTATCGGATTCCGATATATAAGTTTTATCAAATAAGTTATTCACGGCAAACATCACGGAAAATTTGCCGAAATCTTTTATATCGAACTTATAAGAAACACTGGCATCCACCGTGCTGTATGCAGGCAATTGCAAGGACCCTTTGTGATTGGGATCTTGGAATTTATTAATATCAATTTTAGCATAAAGACGATCTACATAGAATTGGCGCACATCAAAGGACAAGCCTTTCACCGGTGTATAACGCACACCCAAAGCGGCCGTAAATTGCGGATCGTTACCCACTTTAACGTTATTCAAATAAACCGTGGTATCACCTTTCTTTTCATTGTTATAATCATATAAAGCCACAGGAATATCATTTTTATAGCGCCAATCGCCCAAAGAAGCCATTCCCGTAAAACGGAATTTTCCGTAATGCGCTCGCGTTTCCAATTCCACCCCACGGTGAACTTCCGTTACACCATACATCTTTCCTTGCACGCGAACACCGTTAATTCTTGCCGTTGCTACGGCATAACGATCCGTCCATTCAATATTATATAAATTTAAATTCACTTTCCAATTGTCGCCTTTATATCCGTATCCGAATTCCACATCTTTGATTTTTTCATTCGTAATATCATCATTCACATCATTGGAATAATTCAAGAAAACGGCACGGAACAACGGTTGCTTACTAAAGTAACCGGCATTCACATAAACATTATGTTTTTCGTTGATATTATAATTCACACCGGCTTTGACATTTCCTCCCGGCATTTTGACCTTTTCGGATGTTTGTTTCGGATCATCATTGGCATATTTAAAGTAGTCAATCCGTTGGAAAGTTTGATTGGAATAAGCACCTTGAACGAATGCGGATAGTTTTTCACTCGTATATTCTATTTGACCGAAAAAGCCTAACCAACCTACTTTACCGACATTGAAATATTCGATTTTTTGTTGACCCAAAATATCAACAAAAGGATTCCATGCCGGATTGGCATCTACAAATTCATCCGGATTGATTATATTATTGGGATTATTTATATCAACAATATCCATATAACGGTCCGCTCCCAAAACATTATTCACCACGCGATAGTGATATCCGGTATAGGTTCTCCAATCCACACCGCCGTTCAATGAAATATTTTCGGTCAATTGGGCTTCGGCACTGATAATGGTGCCATACCAGTCATGCGAGTTCATAGAAGCACGACGGGTTAAACCTTCATTTCTCGTATTGGTAAACAAACCGTCGCTATCGGGGGTGCGATCGGCTCCGAAGTCATCTACATGACCGCCGCTATTCCATGTATAAATATCATCGAATCGAACCAAGCCCGTTTCGGGATCTCGGAAAATCGATTTATAGTATTTTTTTCCGTTAATTTTTCCGATACCGCCGGTTCCGCCACCGCGTCCCCAGGAACCGTAAAATACGGAATTGATTTTTAAATTATCACTGAATTTATAATCCACATTCAATGAAGCGATAGGTTTATGATAAAAGTTACGTCTCCAGCTGAACACTTCTCCGTTCAAATAACCCCAATCGCTATTATAGCGGATGTTGGGTTCGGCGCCTCCTCCGTAGTGCATATAATCGGCAATGGAGGGTGCCCAATCGCGTTGATGGTGCCATTGCGGAGCTCCTGTAGCGGTAAACATCATGCTGAATTTATCGTTGGGCTTATATCCCAAACCGAGAAACCATGTGTAACCGCTGAATTGTGTGGCATCCACATAACCGTCACCTTTGGTATGGCTCAACAAAACGGATGCCGACAAGCCGTTTTCCATTAATCCCGTAGAATAGGAAACCAAATATTTGCGATATCCGTCATTTCCCATGGAGAAGGACAAACTTCCGCCTTTTTGGCGGTCGGAAGTGGTCGTCAAAATGTTAATCGTTCCTCCCACCGATGCAATGGCCAACTTAGATGCACCGAGCCCGCGTTGTACTTGCATGGCGGAAGTCACATCGGCCAAACCTGCCCAGTTGGACCAATAAACCCAACCGTTTTCCATATCGTTCACCGGCATACCGTTAATCATCACGGCCGTATTGCGTTGGTCGAAACCGCGAATGTCAATACGGGCATCGCCCCAACCTCCACCACGCTTGGTGGCATAAACCGAAGGAGTAAAATTCAACACTTCGGGCAATTCCTTGGTTCCGATAACTTGTTGTATTTCCAATGATTTCAAAGTACTTTGCGCAACCGGAGTTTGTCTTTCCTTAGCAATATCGGCAACACCGACAATCACTACTTCATTCAGTGATTCGGCTTGGGGATTCAATTTGATTTTTCCCAAATTTAAAACCTGTCCGTTTTTAACGGAAACAGTTTGTTTATATTCGTCATATCCTACGTAAGAAACATGCAAAGTGTAAGTCCCGGCAGGAGCTTGCAACGTGAAGTTCCCATCGAAGTCCGTAGCCGTTCCATACTTGGTGCCGTCCAGAACCACATTGGTTCCGGGTAGGGGGTCTCCGGATTTTCCGTCCACAACGGTTCCGGTAATCTTAGCTTGAGCGGAAACTCGGTTGGCGGCTAAAACAGCCAAAACCAACACGATAAGCAGTTTCAATGATTTCATTGTATAATTTTTAGGGTTGTTTTCATGCAAATATGCCATTAAATTTTTATATTTCCAATGACGATTATGGTATTTAATACAAATTTCATATAACAAAAAAAACCGCCTCTTAAAGGCGGTCTTATTTTATGGTGTAACAATCAACAATCCGAAACTGGGCGACACAAGCCAATCATGATATTTGTCCGCACTGTCATTCACATCCAATCCGTCAACCCGGTCACTCGAAAACCAGGTAAAGCGGTTCTCCCAAAAAATCTGCATGTAATAATTCAATTGATAAGTGAAACCTATATGCAAAGACGGTGCTATAACAAATCCCGCATCGTTATATACTTTATTTACAAACCGGGGGATTAAAATCGATATTTGCTCGGCCGGATCATTCACATCACCCAATTCCGAATAAACATTGGGTTTATAATAATAAGCGCCTACCGCCAAACCTATATATGCATTAAATTTATAAATCCCGTAAGATTCCGTAAAATTATAATAACGCAAATCTTGCAACGAAAAATCGAAACCCAAATTAAACCCGGCCATAAACGGCTTGGCTTTCATGGCTTTCAATCTATCTTTCATGGGCGAATCGGGACCTTCGGTCCACCTACCTATATGTTGCAATTTTCCTTGTAAAACATGCAATTCACCGTAAACCTTAAAATGGGATCCCCAATAAGCACTGTAAGGAAATGGGTTGGCAAAAATTTTAGCCCCCAATTCATAGCTGTTATTGTGCAAATTGGTATTCCAGTCGTTCCGTGCGCCGAAATCCGATTTGAAAAAACTGTAGCTTGCGAAAAAAGCATAGGAATCGATAGTGCGATATTGTGCATGCATCATCCCGAATATCATTCCTAAAACCAACATGAATTTGTTTTTCATAGCTTTATTTAATAAATACCCTGCGTTTCGGCTACAAATATAAATAAAATTTTTATTGATGCACGATTAATTTCCTTTAAATTTTTTAATCACAAATCGCATAAATTCAATATGCGGATTGATATCGTGACGATAAAAATTGTATCCCGTTATGGTCCTTATCACACTATCGTCATGCCAATCCACCGCCACCATGGTCGGCAAACCCCGTCCTCCCAAAAACGTCGCCGCCAGTTGACGGTTTCGTTGACGTTGGTCGACAGGCAATTGTTTACGTTTGGGAAAATCGGCCAATACCAAAATTACGTTTTTTGCTTCTTGCTTGAAAATCCGGTTGGGAAATACTTCTTTTCGTAAAGCGCGGCAAGGCGGACACCAATCCGAGCCGGTGAATAAAATGATAATGGGTTTATTCTCGGCTTGGGCTACCTTTTTGGCTTCCTCATAATTCAAATACCACGTCAATCCGCCGTATTCAACCGTTTCCTGACCGGTCATAACAGAAAACTTGGCCATGAAAAACGTCATGACCGCCGTTATCCAAATGCTTCTCATAAAATTTCGTTTTTAAATAATGCTCTCAAGAACCTTGCCAAAACTCAAGATGCCTTTAGTGAATGTACGTGCTTCATTAACTTGGATTTCAAGTTGGCCGCTTTATTCTTATGGATGATATTTCGCTTAGCCAATTTGTCAATCATGGAAATGACGCGTGGCAAATGTTTTTCGGCTAATGCCGCATCCGTTGTGGCTCGCAACTTCTTGATGTAAGTGCGTGTCATTTTATGATAAAAGCGGTTATGCAGCCTTCGTTTTTTGTTCTGACGAATTCGCTTCAATGCGGATTTGTGATGTGCCATACCATTGCTTTTTTGTTTCTTTCGTTATGCCTGTTTCGTTCCTTTTTGCAGCCCGACGGGGAATCGAACCCCGATTACAGGAATGAAAATCCTGCGTCCTAGCCGTTAGACGACCGGGCCATTGGTTGTATGTCAATTACCTAGCAGCCCGACGGGGAATCGAACCCCGATTACAGGAATGAAAATCCTGCGTCCTAGCCGTTAGACGACCGGGCCAAATAGTTTTTGCGTGCGCAAAGATAAATAATTTTTTTTATTCGCAAGCTCCGGGTTCATTTCTTGCGCCAAATTACATATCTAAAACGCAATCCCTCTTCACTTTCTTTCCAAGAATCATATTCGGTCAACCATTTTGTTTTGTCAAACGTCGGAAACCGAACGTCCGCATCCGGATCCCCGGCATCCACTTCGGTGATTTGCATTTCGTCGGCAATATCCATAAAGGCTTTATAGACGGATGCTCCTCCAATAACAAAAACGGGTTTTCCCAAACATCGGGCTAAGTTCAAGGCTTCTTCTGGCGAATGCTTTATCCAAACGCCTTCGGGATAAAAATTTTTTCGACGACTGATAACAACATTAATCCTTCCGGGTAACGGTCGTCCGATGGATTCGAAAGTTTTTCTTCCCATAATCAACGTGCCGCCCATGGTTAGCCGTTTGAAGCGTTTCAAATCCTCGGAAATACGCCAGATCAATTTCCCCCTTTTTCCTATTTCGCCGTTTTTTCCTACGGAGGCAATAATATTTATTTTCGGGGAATTCATACGGCCACAGGGGCTTTGATATGCGGATGCGGATCATATCCGGTCAGTTGAAAATCTTCGTACCGGAAATCGAAAATGGATTTGACGGCGGGATTGAGTTTCATTTTCGGGAGTGGTTTCGGTGAGCGCGAGAGCTGTTCTTCCACTTGTTTAAAATGATTTTTGTAGATGTGTGCATCGCCCAAGGTGTGAATAAATTCGCCGGGTTGGTAGCCGGTCACTTGTGCCAGCATCATGGTGAGCAGAGCATACGAAGCGATGTTGAAAGGCACACCGATAAACAGATCGGCACTGCGTTGGTAGAGTTGAAGGGAGAGTTTTCCGTCGGCCACATAAACTTGCCAAAAAGCATGACACGGGGGCAAGACGGCTTTTCCTTCGGCGATGTTTTCTTTATGGGATTTGGAGGAATCGGGCATAACTTCGGGATTCCAAGCCGTCACCATCATTCGACGGCTATCGGGGTTGGTTTGCAAGGTGTGAATCAATTGTTTGATTTGGTCGATACCGGCATTATTCCAATTACGCCATTGCGCACCGTAAACGGGCCCTAATTCGCCTTTTTCATTCGCCCACGGATTCCAAATCCTGACGCCGTTTTCTTGCAAGTATTTTACGTTGGTATCGCCTTTCAGGAACCAAAGTAGTTCGTATATGACGGATTTCAGGTGAATTTTCTTGGTGGTTACTAATGGAAACCCTTCCGATAAATCGAAGCGCATTTGGTAGCCGAAGACACTCCGGGTTCCCGTCCCGGTCCGGTCGCTCTTGTCGGTACCGTGTTCCATTACATGGCGCAACAAATCCAAGTATGCTTTCATAAGCTTGCAAGTTAATGGGTTACTTGGATTTCGTCGTCTGGATTGTGCTTATATTTGAAAGCGATCGCAAACAAAACGGTAATGACTAATGCATAAAGCGCAAAAACCGTCCAAATCAAGCGCCAATCCCGGTGACCTTCGCGGGTGAACATATCAATAATCATCCCGCTTCCCAAGGCACCCATCATTGCTCCGAAACCATTGGTCATCATCATAAACAATCCTTGAGCCGAGGCGCGAATTTTTACATCCACCTCTTTTTCCACAAACAGGGAACCGGATATGTTGAAAAAGTCAAAAGCCATACCATAAACAATCATCGAAAGAATAATAGCCACCGCCCCAATGCCTACCGGTGAACCTACGGCAAATAAACCGAACCGCAGAAACCACGCGAACATGCTCATCAACATTACATTTTTAATACCGAAACGCTTCAAAAAGAAAGGAATGGTTAATATAAATAAGGTCTCCGAAATCTGTGAAAGCGACATCACCACACCGTTGTATCTTACTATAAAGGAATCGGCGTATTCCTTGATTTTGGCAAAGTCATGCAAAAAAGCTTCTCCCCACATATTGGTAATTTGGAGCGAAGCGCCCAAGAGCATGGAAAAAATAAAGAATAATGCCATTTTTTTGTCTAAAAACAATTTCAGCGCATCCAAACCCAGTGCTTGTGCCCAACTTTTTTGTGCGTTTTTATTAACCGGACAATCCGGCAAAGCAAACGTATAGATACCTAAAATCAAAGACGCCGCTGCAGCAAAATAAAATTGTTTCTCATTGATTCCCCATCCCATTAAATCGGTAATCCATGTGGCAATAATAAAACCGATGGTTCCCCAAACCCGAATGGGCGGAAAGGTTTTCACCACATCCAGATTGTTTTTCGATAAAATACAATAGGAAATCGTATTATCCAAAGCAATGGATGGCATATACAAAGAAAGGTATAACAATGTAAACAGGAAAACGGCTTCAAAACTTCGTTCTTTGGCCAATAAAACCAGCAAGCCTGCTCCCGCAATATGGGATAGTGCAAATAATTTATTGGGACTCATCCACTTGTCGGCTATCACACCCATCACTCCCGGCATGATCAAAGAAGCCAATCCCAATGTTAAAAAAACCGTCCCTATTTGTGTCCCACTAAATCCCATCGTCGCCCCCATATATTTGGCGAAGGACAAGAGCCAGGCACCGAACACGAAAAATTCAAGGAAATTAAGTATGGTAAGTTGTAATTTAATTTTTTTTGTTGAATTCATGGGTTTATTATTTTACAATTTATGCGTTTTCGCCGGTGTCACCGGAAGCCTCTTTATCATCATCTTGTTTTTTATATTGCATTTTTTTGATCAAATCCCGCAATTTGGCTGCCGTCTCGTAATCTTCCTGCTCTATGGCTTTGTCCAACATTTTTTGCAATTCATCAATACTCGGCGGTCCCGTTATGATTTCCTCGCCCAAAAATTTCTTGATAAAATCATTCAGGCTATTTAATAAATTCACCAATTCGTCGGGCATTTCCCGGGCATCTTCCGAAAAAATTTCATGGAGCAATTGTTCCAATTCTTCTTCCGGCTTATTTTGTTCTTCAACATTTTCAGCCGAAGGTTTTTCTTGACGTTGCAACCTAACACCCGCTTCTTCCACCACCTGCTCCGACACAAAAATCGGTGCACCGAAACGAACCGCCATCGCCACCGCATCGGACGTGCGGGAATCGAAATCATAGGTTTCGGCATCCTTCCTGACAGTCAATACGGCATAAAAAATTCCCTGATCAAGCTTGGAAACAATCACCTTTTCAACGAAAAAACCGGTCGTCTTCAGAACATCTGCAAACAAATCGTGTGTTAGCGGCCTTTGGGCTTTTAATCTCGGGTCCAAAGCGAAAATAATGGATTGTGCTTCAACCGGACCTATAATAACCGGCAAAAAATGCGGATCTTCGGCATCTTTTTCCTTGAGCAATAGCATATAAGCGCCGTTCCCCGTTTGACTTTCTTCCACTTTTTCCACTACAAATTCAACAAGTTTCATTTAGCTATTTCAAATTATCGGCGGTTAAATTTACAAAAAATCAATCAAAACAAAAGGATCCGGTTCCCACCGCTTAAATTTTCAGGCGACTACTTTGGAAACATTATATTGTTCATTATTTAGTAAATGCTCACAAAACGCCCAGCTATCCCGAAGACAGACAATCTAACGTATTTCACATAATTAAATCATCCCGAAAGCGTCCGGCAACATTCATTTCAATAAAATATCGTAATTTTAAGCCCTGAATATTTTTGAGTTAATTATGGGTAAAATAATCGCCATAGCCAACCAAAAAGGAGGAGTGGGCAAAACCACAACGGCAGTGAATTTGGCTGCAGCACTCGGGGTATTGGAAAAGAAAGTTCTATTGGTGGACGCCGACCCTCAAGCCAATGCTTCATCAGGGTTGGGTATTGATCTCGCCGAACAATTTGCAGGCACCTACGAACTACTGGAAGGACTTAAATCCGCCGCCGAAGTCATCCGGCCGACCAATTCGCCCAACGTGGATATCATTCCGTCCCATATCGACCTGGTAGGTGTGGAAATCGAAATGGTAGATAACGAAAACCGCGAATACTTGCTCAAGCAAGCTTTGGATACCATCAAAGACCGCTACGATTATATCATCATCGATACCGCACCTTCCTTGGGATTGATTACCCTCAATGCCCTCACCGCCGCCGACTCGGTGATTATTCCCATTCAATGCGAATACTTTGCGCTGGAAGGTCTCGGAAAATTACTCAACACCATTAAAAGCGTTCAGCAACTGCATAACCCCGAGCTCGACATCGAAGGTATGCTCTTGACTATGTATGACAGTCGTCTGAAGCTTTCCAATCAGGTCATGGCCGAAGTACGTCGTCATTTTGAAGATATGGTGTTTGAAACGGTCATTCAAAGAAACGTCCGCTTGAGCGAAGCACCCAGCCACGGTGAAAGCATCTTCGCATATGACGCCGATTCACGCGGCGCCAATAATTATCTCAATCTGGCGGCGGAATTAATTCGAAAAAACGAAACCGAAAACAGCGAATCTTAATTTCACTTATCCGAAAACGAAAACATTATGGCTAAAACCAATAAAAAACAACGTTTGGGACGCGGACTCGACGCCTTGCTCAACACCGGCAAAATCCAATCCGCCGGCGACCGGGGAGCCAAAGAAATCCTCGGAAGCGTGGTGGAAATTCCGCTCGATAAAATCAAAGCAAACCCCTATCAACCACGCACCCAATTCGACGAAGAAGCATTGGCCGAACTGGCCGCTTCCATCAGTGAACTCGGCGTAATTCAACCCATCACCGTCAAAAAAGAAGACGAAAAATTCATTATCATTTCAGGTGAAAGACGCGTGAGAGCCGCCCGGCTGGCCAAACTGGAAACCATTCCCGCCTATATCCGCCTGGCCAACGATCGTGAAATGCTCGAAATGGCACTCGTGGAAAATATTCAACGCGAAGACCTCGACCCCATCGAAGTGGCTTTGTCATTCCAACGAATGATTGACGAATTACAACTCACCCAACAGGAAATGAGCGAACGGGTCGGAAAAAAACGTAGCACTATCACCAACTATCTGCGCCTGCTCAAGCTCGATCCCATCATCCAAAGCGGTATCCGCGACGGTTTTATTTCCATGGGACACGGCCGCGCCTTGATTAATATTGAAGACCGCGACGTCCAACTCGCTATTTACCGTCAAATCATCAAAAAAGGACTTTCCGTTCGCCAAACCGAAAATTTGGTTAAACAATACCGCGAAGGAAAAATTCTGGAAATCAATGAAAAAAAACCCGATAAACCCGTAGAAATCAAAGCATGGGAAAAAGAATTGAAAAAACATTTACATCCCAAAACCAAAATAGCGTGGAACGGAAACCACCGCGGCAAAATCACCATCCCGTTCGACAGCGAAGAAGACTTGGAAAAACTCAAGCGATTATTCTCGTTCTAATGTCTCTTACGCTTCCATCGAAACTTTTCGCTCAAACCGACAGCCTTGCCGCCGGTGACTCTTTAAAAATTATGCATAACAGTATGCCCGTTTCCCATACCTACACCGAAGATATCAATGCGCCGGCAAAAGCCGCCTTCTACAGCGCCATTCTCCCCGGTGGGGGACAAGCCTACAATCGTCAATATTGGAAAATCCCCATTGTATACGCCGCCTTGGGAACCGCCTTTTATTTCTATCGTCAAAATAACCTGCTCTACCATCAATATCGCGACGCCTATCAAAACCGGTTGCTCGGCCTACCCGACCCTTATCCGGAATACGACACCGAAACACTGATCAAAGCACAAAACTACTACCGGCGTAATCGCGATATCGCCCTTATGCTTTCCGTGCTTGCTTATGCGCTCAATATCATCGAAGCCAATGTCGCCGCTCATTTGCGTCAGTGGAATATAAACGGTCAACTGAGCTTCAAACCGATACGCATATCACCCTATACGCATAAATACACCTTCGGATTTCATCTTCGTCTAACCTTTTAAAAAACAACAATTATGACAACCGAACAATGGTTCATATTTTTTTTGGCCGCCAACGTAATTCATTTTATGTTATTTTGGAAATTATACGTAAAAGCCGGCCATTCGGCATGGAGCGCCGCCATTCCTTTCTACAACGTTTTCGTCATGACCAAAATCATCAACCGCCCTTGGTATTGGGGAGTTTTGTTTTTTATCCCCGGAATCAATTTAATGATGATGCTGGTCTATCAATTTCAATTGGCCGAAGTATTCGGATTGAAACCCCGCGAACGCTGGATTACGGTTTTCACCTTCGGCCTGTATTTAGCCTATAAAGCCTATTTCGAATTTAACCGGCTCGAATACAAACCGGAACACGACGATAAAGAAACACTTATCGGTTCGATTATGTTTGCCGTTATTGCCGCTACCTTGGTGCACAGCTATATGTTTCAACCCTTCACCATCCCGACGGGATCACTCGAAAAATCCTTATTGATCGGCGACTATCTCTTTGTCAGTAAATTACACTACGGACCCCGTGTGCCTATGACCACCATCCAAGTTCCCATGTTACACGATACCATCCCCGTCCTGAAAATCCGTTCTTATCTGAAACGGCCGCAGTTACCCTATATGCGATTGCCCGGATTTCAAAAAGTCAAGCGTAACGATATTGTCGTGTTCAATTGGCCCGCCGACACCGTCCGACAATTCTTTAAAGAAGAAGCCGGCGTTCGGAAACCCTTCGAAAAAAAATCCAATTATGTCAAACGTTGTGTCGGACTTCCGGGCGACACCATTCAAATTAAAAACGGCATTCTATACGTCAATGGTAAACGTGCCACCTATCCCGACCGGACACATTTGCAACATTTATACAAAGTTTATACAAAAAAAGGAGTAAGCCTCAGTGTCGGCGAATTACGAAGATTGGACAAACGTTACGATGTTTATGAAATAGCCCGTCCTTCCAAAGATTACTACATCATGAACCTCACCGACGAAGCCAAAAAAGCCGTAGAACAATTCCCCGAAGTGGAAAAAACAGAAATGTATTTGGACACCATTAAGTCCGCTAAAGTTTTTCCCGGCGACAAACGCTGGTCACGCGATAATTTTGGACCTGTTTATATCCCCAAAAAAGGCGACAAAATCAAATTGACCGAAGAAAATTACCCGATCTATAAAAAATTGCTGACCGAATATGAAACCATGGAACCCTTGAGTTATAACCAAGTGGAAATGAAAAACGGAACGGTTTATATTAACGGAAAGCCCGTCAAAGAATATACTTTCAAGCAAAATTATTATTGGATGATGGGAGATAACCGTTCCAATTCCGAAGATTCACGCGTATGGGGATTTGTGCCTTGGACACACATCACGGGAAAACCCGTTTTCATCTGGTTCAGCTACGACAAACGGCACGGAAAAATTCGTTGGGATCGCTTATTTACTACCGTAAGCGGAAAAGGCAAACGTGTAAGCTATCTTTGGCCCTTCCTGTTGCTTGTGGCGCTATACTACGCTTATTCCTATTATCGGAAAAAGAAAAAACCGGCTAAAAAATGATGAAAATAATCGTGCATCCGGCATATTTTCCGCCTGTCACTTACTTTGCCGCCTTCTTCTCTGCCGAAACGGTTGTTTTCGACATACATGCCCACTTCGACAAACAAACCTATCGCAACCGAATGTATTTACATGCCGCACACGGAAAACAACTCCTGTCCGTTCCTGTAAAACACACAAAAAACATGGAACGCCTAGCCATGAAAAAGGTCAAAATTTCTTACGAAAGAAACTGGCAACGACAACATTGGAAAACACTGGAAACCGCTTATCGCACCTCTCCTTACTTTGAATTTTACGAAGATGACTTATATCCCTTGTTTGAACATAAATTCGAATACCTTTGGGAATTAAATCTGGCCACCGTTCAAAAAGTTTTTGACCTGTTAAACACAGATTTTGATTATGAATTAAGCCAAGATTATAACCCTTCTCCCGAAGGCTTCATCGACTTGCGTCCCTTGGTGGATGCCAAAAAAAAATTCGACTTCATCAAACAATTACCACCGTATACTCAAGTTTTTTCCAACAAAAACGGATTTATTCCCGGATTAAGTATATTGGATTTATTATTCATGGAAGGCCCTCATGCCGTTAACTATTTAAAAAAGATAGCGCCGCTAATCAAGCCCTGATTCCAAGTTTCTGTCGAATATTCCGGTGAATAAATCCTTTCTTTGACACTTTTGATTTGGAAAAACAAGCAATTTTCTTAAATTTGGTCAAAAACACGAAATATGTATAGCGAAAAGTTCAAAACCTACCTCAACGATACATTGAATGAAATCGACCAAGCCGGTCTTTTCAAGCGCGAACGGATTATCAATTCGCCCCAAGGAGCCGAAATCACTCTGAATGACGGACGTAAAGTGCTCAATTTCTGTGCCAATAACTATCTCGGACTTGCCAATGATCCGCAAGTCAAGCAAGCGGCCGTTGAAACCATGGAATGGAAAGGATACGGCATGGCTTCGGTGCGTTTTATTTGCGGAACCCAAGACGTGCATAAAGAGCTGGAGAAAACCATAGCCGAATTTTACGGCACCGATGACGCTATTCTCTATGCCGCCGCCTTCGATGCCAACGGCGGCGTATTCGAGCCGCTGCTTGGCCCCGAAGACGCCATCATATCCGACGAACTCAATCACGCTTCCATTATTGATGGGGTCCGGCTGACCAAATCGGCCCGATACCGATATAAAAACAACGATATGCCCGATTTGGAAGCCAAACTTCAGGAAGCCAACGATAACGGTCACCGATTCAAAATCATCGTCACCGACGGCGTTTTCTCAATGGACGGGATTATCGCCCAATTGGACAAAATCTGTGATTTGGCCGAAAAATACGACGCATTGGTCATGGTAGACGAATCGCATGCCACCGGCGTCATCGGAAAAACCGGACGCGGAACGGTGGAATTGAAAAACGTCCTGGGACGCGTTGACATTATAACCGGAACGCTCGGCAAAGCTTTGGGAGGCGCCATGGGAGGCTACACCACGGGACACAAAGAAATCATCGAAATGTTGCGTCAACGTTCACGCCCTTATTTGTTCTCCAATTCCTTGGCGCCGCATATCGCCGGGGGAGCACTGTCCGTTTTTAAACGTATCATGAACGACACCTCACTCAAAGACAAACTGGAAGCCAATACGGAATACTTTAAATCCGGGATGCAAAAACTCGGTTTCGACATCGGAAAAAGCGAATCACCCATTATTCCCGTCATGATATACGACGCCGCTTTATCCCAAAAAATGGCCGACGACCTTCTGGACGAAGGTATCTATGTTATCGGATTTTTCTATCCCGTCGTCCCCAAAGGGAAAGCACGAATTCGTGTACAATTGTCAGCCGCACACGAAAAAGAACATCTCGATAAAGCACTGTCCGCTTTTGAGAAAATCGGAAAAAAATACGGCGTCATCTAAACATCAAAGAATGTTTGAAAAACTTGCCTTGAGCGATTCTCCGATACATTCCCTCCATATTGGCAAACCAACTGGCTTATAGGCTTATTCATGATTCAACATGTTTTCATCAAAAACAAACAAAGCTATGAAAAGCAAAAATTTTTTCCTGCTAGCCCTTTCCGCATTGCTCAACGGAAGTTGTATGACCACCATTTTGGTCTATAATCCTACCATGGCAACCGTCCCCGAGCATCAAAACAAAGGCGGCACGAAAGCACAGGCCGGGATTACGGACGACGGTTTCCAACTTTCCATTTCTCATGCCCTCACAAACCACACTTATATAACCTTGGATTTATCCAACATCAAGGGAGAAATTGAATCCGACGAATCCTGGACCGATTGGAACGGAACTTTCCATAAAGACATTAAGAAAAATCCCTACAAAATATTTAGTTGGCAAATCGAAGGAGGATACTTCTATTCCCAAACCGGTAAAATCACCTACGGAATCGGCTTGGGGGCGGGAGCCAGCTATGTGGATTCCCGATTCTATGAATATACCAATGAACAGCCAACCGCTATTCCGGATTTTATCGGCACCTTGGCCAAAGTTTCCGTTAATCCGTTCGTGAGTTTCCATTCAGCTCACATAGGACTGGGATTATCCGGCAGATTTACCTATGCCACTCGAACCGGCGCTTCAAAATACCCCTTCACCGCCTTATTCTGGGAACCTGCTATCATCATCAAAGGCGGCGGGAAAACCGTCAAAGCCTATGTGGCATACAATATCAATTCTTGTTTGTATAAAAATATTTACGATAAATTTAGATACAGGCAAATGAATTTAATGCTGGGATTGGACGTGGATCCGGTAAAATTGTTCAAGAAGAAAAATAAATAAATTCCCTAGCGCAAACCCTATCAAAATTCAAGACATTACCGATTCCAAAATATCCCTAAATACCGTTTGCAAATCCTTGCCGGCTTGGCGAATTTGCTGCGGTAATATACTTGCCGGCGTTAAACCCGGAACCATATTGATTTCCAAAAAATACGGCACTCCGTCACGCAAAATATACTCGGCACGGGAAACGCCTTCCAGTTCCAAAATTTCGTAAACGCGACGCGCCGTTTCGCTCAAAATATCTTCCTCGAATTCCGCCAATGGTGCCGGCGTAATCTCTTGCGCCTTCCCTTCATACTTGGCTTCATAATCAAAGAATTCATTTTCCGGTATAATTTCGGTTATAGGAAATACTTCGGTCTTACCGTTTAATTTTATCACCCCGATCGAAAATTCCCGCCCGGCGATATACTCCTCTATTAAAATTTCCACATCTTCACGAAATGCCAATTCAATAGCCCGCATCAATTCTCCTTCGGCATGCACCAACGAAATACCATAGCTCGACCCCGCTTTATTCGGCTTCACAATCAGCGGATAACCCACTTTTTCCCGAATCAAAGCCAAATCTATAACGTCTTTTTTATGCAAAAATACCGATTGAGCCACCGGAATACCATAAGCCTTCACCACCGAAAGCGTATATTTTTTATTGAAAGTCAATGCCATTTTATCAAAAGCGGCCGAAGTATGCGGAATCCCCAACATTTCCCAATATGCAGGCAAAGCTCCGTCTTCTCCGGGATGACCGTGAATCGCATTAAAAACGGCATCAAAACGTATTTTCTCTCCTTCCGCCATCACTCCGAAATCGTTTTTGTCAATCGGATATTTTTTTCCGTCTAGCTCGGTATACCATGCTTCCGGTGAGATGATTACGGGATATAAATCGTAGCGATCGGCAGGCAAATTCTCCAAAACGGTCCGACCGCTCAGCAACGAAATCTCGTATTCGGACGAATATCCGCCCATAGCAACGGCTATCTTTTTTTTCATCGGGATAAATTTTTTAATAATTGTCGTATGGTTTTTTGTTCCAATAAATAAACGAACAATGAAAATACGAGCAACAATAAAATCTTAACCGTCCAATTCATATAAAAATACCGGTAAACAACAAAAGATATCATAGCGGACAAAATCACATATACCGAAATTTTGCCGATAGCATAAGGAACGGGAAAATAACGGCGACCCGTAACATAAGAAACAAGGGTCATCACCGAATAAGCCGCCAGCGTGGCCCACGCCGAAGCCATAAAACCCCATCGCGGAATGCAATAAATATTAATCAGCACCGTAATCACCGCCCCAATTGCCGAAAACAGCGTACCGAACAAAGTCTTATGCGCCAATTTATACCAAATCGATAAATTAAAATAAATGCCCAAAAAAAGATAAGCCAACAAAATTACGGGAACAATATCCAAAGCTTCCAAATAAGCAACATTCCTGATAAAAATCCTTACGATCCAAGGCAAAAACACAATCACCGACATCATAAGCAACGAGGCCGACAACACATATCCCGACATAATCACCGCATATTGCCGCTTGGCATCGGGATGCTTGCTCTGATTGAAATAAAAAGGCTCCGCACCCAACCTGAAAGCCGTAATATACAACACCATAAATACCCCGATTTTATAAACCGCCGCATAGGAACCCATCACCTCGGGTCCGGCCAATTTATCCAAAGCAATTTTATCGAAATTTTCATTAATAATGTAAAAAACTCCCGCCACCATCACCGGCAAACCGTAGCCAATCATCCGACCCCACAATGCAGCGTCAAACCCCACACCGATTTTAAACAATGAAGGCAAAAACATCAAAAACACCCAGCCCGAAGCAATTAAATTGGCCAGAAAAATATAATACACTTTGGAATGGGAAAAGAACCAGCCCCCCGCCACCGATTGAGAATCAAGCCACCGGCTCATGCCCAACAAAAAAATTACATTAAAAACGGCATAAATAACCGTATGTGACAAGCGATAAAATGCAAAACGGTAAGGCCGGTGCATCACCCGCAACCATGCATAAGGAATCACCATCAAGGTATCAAGCAACAAAATCAACAAAAATATCCAATAAATATCCTTCGACACACCTATCCACCGGCTGATTCCGTCCTTGAAAAACCATAATAATCCCGTAAAAAAAAGTGAACTGATCAGCAATGAAGTAAAAGCCGTACGTAGTACCCGGCGATCGCGATCAAGCATCGTAAAAAAACGGAAAAACGCCGTTTCCATGCCATAGGTAAAAAGCACATTAAAAAAAGCTATATAAACGTAAAACTTAGTGTTAACCGAATAAGAAGCGGGCAACAAAACCTTCGTATGCAAACTCACCAAAAGCACATTCACTACCCGAGGCAATACCGAAGCCAAACCGTAAATCAGCGTGTCGCGAGCAAATCTCTTGTAAACATTCACCGGAACGGGTCAATTTGATACAAATGTAAGCAAATTATCGCTGACCACCGGACTTATATCCCTTTCTTCTGCTCAAAACTTTAAGTCATAACCTCTTCGGCTCGCCATAAAACAATTCTTTCCACTTCGCCGCTATCAATTCATTCCAGCTCAACGCATCAAATTCCACCCCGAAAATCCCCGACGTAGGCAAATTCCAAATCTTCTCTTCCTTATAACGATTTACCCAATCGGTCAAATCGGGATTGTGCCCCACAAGAAGAACCGTATCGGCCGTTTCCGGCAAACCCGACAAAACATCAAACAAATCCTCCCCGGTACCGAAATAAATAACACTTTCTTCCCTAACGGGAATGGTTTCACCCAAAATCTCCCGCATTATCATTGCCGTTTCTTTCGCCCGCCTCGCCGGACTGGTAACAATCAAATCCGGCCGGATCCCTTGCGCCTTCAAAAATCGACCTATTTTCTTCGTGCGCCTCTTCCCCTTCCTCAACAACGGACGCTCCAAATCACTCCACCGAGGATTCTCCCACGACGACTTTCCGTGCCGCATCACCAATACTCTTTTCATGGCATCCCGGGTTTATCGGTTCGATCGCGCCATTCCCATTTGTCTATCACGGCATTATCTTCGGTGAAACTCCCATGATCAAAGTTCTCGATAAATTCGAATTCTTCCTCCGTCGTTTTCTTGCCCGAAATCATCAAGCCCAACATCATCAATAATGCCGAACCCAAAATCACAAACGAAATTACCTCACCGAACTCCGGAATCTGTAAATGCCCGGGAATTTGAAAATATAACAAAACCGTAATCAAACCGCGCGGCGCCATAAACACCTCAGGAAAAATACTCTCCGACTTATAAAACAACTTCAAATTAATATAACGAACCGCAAAAGTCAACAATAATATCAACGAACCCATAATCACCACATCCCGGTGAGCCAATGCCCCCACATCAATAATCACGCCGAACAAAACAAAAAAGAAAGTGCGTATCAAAAAAGCCGTCTCAAACGTTACAATTTTAAATTGCTCCCGTACTTCATCTATCTTGTCTTCAAAATATATTTTGCGCAAATACCCTTTGAAAAAAATACTATAGTTCTCCAACATCAATCCGAAAATCAATATCAATATCAAAGATGACAAATGCAAAATTTTACCCAGCACAAACAAACCCGTCAAAATCGATAAAAACAGAAAAAATTTGATTTTGGTCGTAATATTTTCAAACAAAAAAATCAAAACATAACCCACCAACAACGAAATAACAAGTGTAATAAGCAAGCCGAACCCGACTTTGGTCAACACATGACCGCCCGCATGTTGCATTTGCATGGCAATATCAAAAACCAAAATTCCCAATATATCGCTGAATGTAGCTTCGTAAATAAGAAACTCTTTTTTGTCTTCGTCTAAATTCATCACACTCGGAATCACAATGGCACTACTCACCACCGATAGCGGAACCGCATTGAGATAAGCCGTCGTAAAATCATCACTTAATCCGAAATAATAAATCATACCTGCAATGGCAAAGGAAGTTGCCAACAAAATCACTAGCGCCGTAAAAAAGGCCCTGAAAATCATCGGCAATTTCTCCCGCGTAATTTTCAAATCCAATGCCGCTTCCAATACAATCAACAATAATCCTATTAATCCCAAGATGCTCACATACATCGTCATATCGGGAACTTCAAAACCGAAATATCGCGCGCCGTAATGCAAACCCATTCCGGTCAAAATCAATAATAATACCGACGGAATTCTGATCCGCCTTGAAATTAAATCGAAAATATAGGAAAAAATCACTAACAAACTGATTCCCAATACGATATAATACCCAACCATACCTTATAAATATTTTAAAATCAATACAATAAAAACCGTCAATCCGGCCACCGCCGCCCAACCCACGGCACCCGCCGCGATATCTTTAACATCCCTTATTCGCTCATCAAACGACGGCGAAACCACATCCGCCAAACGTTCTACCGATGTATTCATCGTCTCCGTCATTAAAATTCCACCCCATGCCAAAACAAACAAGCCCCAATCCGCAGGTGAAAAATGGAAATAAAAACCGGCTGCCGATGTTAATATCATCACTCCGAACTGCACCGCAAAACTATGTTCACCGAACATCAATCGCATACCGCGCAAGACATAAACCACCGCCTTGACTCGTCCCTTAACAAAAGATTCTTTGGTTTTCATCTTTGCTTCTTCGGATTTTTAAAGATAATGAATTATTTCCAATCGAAAAGATTCATCCCGGCCGCATTTCGGCCAAATAATCTCCCGTTGCCTCCTCCTCTATTACAATTTCAAAATGAAAACCCGCTTCGACGGCCCATCTATAAAAAGTCTCTCTATCAAAATATATCCACGGAAAAGGACGCTGACATAAATGTTTGTATTTCAAATAAAACATCACTTCACCGTAATACCTTTCTTGCGGAAAAGTCAAGCCGAACATTTCATAAATATAATCGACAGGCGAAAAATGAATTAATGCCTTGCCTTCCTTATTTAGCACCGAACGGATTTTTTTGAAAAACGCAGGCATCCTTTGCAAGGATTCAACCATACCCGCACCGTTCATTAAAAACAATAACGTGTCGAATTTTTCATGTTCCGGCATTTCAAAAAAATCCGTATGCAAAATATTGTTCACGCCTCGTTTTTTCATCGCTTTCACGGCTAGCGCCGAACGTTCCAAAGCCGTAACCCGCGATCCCGCTTCCTGCAACGCCAAAACATGACTTCCCGCTCCCGCTCCTACATCCAAAATTTTCCCTTCCGACATCAATAAAGCAACACGTTCATGAACAGGCATATTTTCAAAAGAACGAAACAGGTAAGCCGTCCTGAATATTTCCGGCGGCGAAACGGAAGTCCAGGATATCAAATCATGCGGCCGCCCCGCCAAATAATCCCGAATGGCCAAGCCAAAAAGATCATTGTGATATTCCGTCATATCCGTCGAATATAACAAAACCGCCCGAAATTGGCGGTTTTGCATTGGTTTTTCTTAAGCTTCGCCGGCAGGACCGAAAGAAATCGGCGGACCTTGCGGCGAATCGTTATATTCCTTAATGGTTCCGTGAGTAGTTTCAAAACGTCGAACATTCTCTTGCAAAGCGCGCAGGAATTTTTTGGCGTGTTGCGGCGTCAAAATAATTCTCGAACGCACTTTGGCTTTGGGAACTCCCGGCATAATACTCACAAAATCAATAACAAACTCCGAAACCGAATGATTGATAATGGCCAAGTTACTATAGATTCCTTGCGCCACATCATCGGTTACTTCGATATTGATTTGCTGCTTGGAAGGTTTTCCGTTCATGATAATAATGTTTTATAGGTTTTTAATCTTCCGCAAAATTTATCGGCTTTCGGTTTTCTCTTGTTCCATTTCTTCGTCCGGTTGAACCGGTGATACGATAATTTTGTCGAATTGTCGCATCCCCGTTCCGGCTGGAATTTTCTTACCAACGATCACATTTTCTTTCAAGCCTTCCAAGTAATCGACTTTTGCCGCTACGGCTGCTTCGTTCAACACTTTGGTGGTTTCTTGGAACGATGCCGCGGAAATCCATGATTTGGTTTGTAATGCGGCGCGCGTAATTCCCTGCAATACGGGACGCCCCGTAGCAGGACGCGCATCGCGCACCACCGGCGGGCGTTTGTCTTCGCGTTTCAAACGCGAATATTCGTCGCGCCATTGGCGCAAACTGATAATGGCACCCGCTTTCATGGTCGTCGAATCGCCCGGATCTTCCACCACTTTCATATTGTAAATGCGATCGTTCTCGTCGATAAATTCGTCTTTGTGGACATACTCGCCCGGCAAGAAGTTCGTATCTCCCGGATCCACCACTTCCACTTTACGCATCATTTGGCGAACCACTATCTCAAAGTGCTTGTCGTTAATATTTACATTCTGACGGCGGTAAACCTCTTGAATTTCGTTCACCAAATACTGCTGAACGGCCGAAATACCCTTGATTTTCAATATATCGTTCGGTGTAATAACACCGTCGGAAAGCGGCGTTCCGGCACGCACATAATCATTCTCTTGAACCAATAACATTTGACTCGAAAGTTTGACCAAATATTTTTTCTTCTCACCGGTTTTACTCTCGACGATAATTTCCTGATTACCGCGCTTGCGTTTTCCGAATTTCACCACGCCGTCAATTTCGGAAACCACTGCGGGATTGGAAGGATTTCGTGCTTCAAACAATTCCGTAACACGAGGCAAACCTCCCGTAATATCCCCCGCACGTGCCGAACGACGCGGAATCTTGGCAATAATCGTTCCGGGAATTATCTTCGCTCCTTCCTTAACGGCTACACGCGCTCCCGTAGGCAAGTTGTAAGTTTTGACAACATCACCGGTTTTCGGATCCACAATATCAATAGCCGGCAACAGTTTATTGTTCTTAGTTTCCTTAATAACGATTTCCTTCTTATTGGTGGATTCATCGATTTCCACATCAAAGTTGATACTCTGAACCATGCTGTTATAAACCACTTTACCGGCCGCTTCGGAAATAATCACGCTGTTATGCGGATCCCATTCGGCGATTACTTCGCCTTTTTTAACCTTCTCACCCGGGTTTTTATACAAGAACGAACCGTAATATAAGGGGTGTTTACTCAATACCGCACCGGTTTTTTCACCGATTATTTTCACTTCGGCGGCGCGCGACACAACAATTTTCACCGGTTCGCCTTTATCGTTAAAGCCGTCGATTGTTCGTAAATCGGTCATTTGCAAAATGCCATCGGACTTGGCTTGCAAGGTTTTTTCTTCGGCTTTGGTGCCTGCCGTTCCCCCTTGGTGGAAGGTTCGCAAGGTTAACTGCGTTCCGGGCTCGCCAATGGATTGAGCGGCAATAACGCCCACCGCTTCTCCCAATTGAACCATCTTGCCTGTGGCCAAATTACGCCCGTAGCACTTGGCACAAACACCACGTTTGGCTTCACAGGTCAACGGCGAACGCACTTCCACACTCTCAATACCCGCTTCTTCGATTTTGGCAACAATTTCTTCGGTGATTTCCTGTCCTTCTCCAATGATTAACTCGCCGGTTTTCGGATGATATAAATCATTCAAAACCACACGTCCCAAAATACGACTACCCAAAGACTCCACTATGCGGTTATTTTTTTCGATAGCCGTCACTTTGATTCCTCGAAGTGTGCCACAATCTTCTTCATTAATAACCACATCTTGCGACACATCCACCAAACGACGTGTCAAATAACCGGCATCCGCCGTTTTTAACGCCGTATCGGCCAAACCTTTACGCGCACCGTGCGTCGAAATAAAGTATTCCTGAATGGTCAATCCTTCCTTAAAGTTACTCAAAATCGGGTTTTCGATAACTTCTTCACTGGCCGCCGTAGATTTTTTTGGCTTAGCCATCAAACCACGCATCCCGATTAGCTGACGAATCTGTTCTTTCGAGCCGCGAGCACCCGAATCCAGCATCATAAATACCGAATTGAAGCCCTGATCGTCGTTTTTCAACTTGTTATAAACCACGCTGATCAACAAAGCATTGGCATGAGACCATACGTCAACCGTTTTATTGTATTTTTCTTTTCGTGAAATATTTCCGGCTTGATAATTCATGGCTATTTCGTCCACTTCTTCCTTGGCCCGACGAATAATCTCTTCTTTTTCTTCCGGTACTTCGATATTAGCCAAGGTGAAAGACAATCCTCCTTCAAATGCTTTACGGAAACCCAATGCCTTAATGTCATCCAAAAACTTCGACGTGGTCGGTATATCCTTGGTTTTTAATATCTTGGTAATAATCCTCTTGAGTGCTTTTTTACTCAATACTTCATTAAAAAAGCCCACTCCTTCCGGCACAAGCTCATTGAAAATCACACGCCCTGCCGTGGTTTTCACCATGTGCCTTACCGGCTTTCCGCTTTCATCGATATCATCCACCATCACCTCAATGGATGCATGGATATCCAATTTGCCTTGATCCAAAGCAATTTTCACTTCTTCGGGACCATAAAACTTCATTCCTTCGCCTCTGACCGGATGTTCGGGCGTAGATTTTCTTTCTTTGGTCATATAATACAATCCCAATACCATATCTTGCGACGGAACGGTAATAGGTTCGCCGTTGGCGGGATTCAAAATGTTTTGCGAAGCCAACATCAATAAATGCGATTCCAAAATCGCTTCCGGCCCCAAAGGAAGATGAACCGCCATTTGGTCACCGTCGAAGTCGGCATTGAAGGCCGTACAAACAAGCGGATGCAATCGAATGGCTTTGCCTTCGATAAGTTTGGGTTGGAAGGCCTGAATTCCCAATCGGTGCAAGGTAGGTGCCCGGTTGAGCAACACGGGATGTCCCTTCAATACATTTTCCAAAATATCCCAAACCACGGGTTCGCGGCGCTCTATCAATTGCTTAGCTTTCTTAACGGTTTTAACAATCCCCCTTTCCATCAATCTTCTTGCAATGAAAGGTTTGTATAATTCCGCCGCCATGTCTTTGGGAATACCCGTTTCATATATTTTCAACTCAGGTCCTACCACAATCACCGAACGGGCCGAATAATCCACACGTTTACCGAGCAAATTCTGACGAAAACGCCCTTGTTTTCCTTTTAAGCTGTCCGACAAAGATTTAAGCGGACGGTTCGATTCGGTTTTTACGGCTGTAGACTTACGCGTATTATCAAACAAGGAATCTACGGCCTCTTGAAGCATTCGCTTTTCGTTACGCAAAATCACTTCAGGCGCTTTGATGCTCATCAAGCGTTTCAACCGGTTATTGCGAATAATAACACGACGATACAAATCGTTCAAATCGGAAGTGGCAAAACGACCGCCGTCAAGCGGTACCAACGGACGCAATTCCGGAGGAATCACCGGAATATAGGTCATGATCATCCATTCCGGCCGGTTTTCACGACGCATATTGGCGTCGCGAAAGGCTTCCACCACTTGTAAACGCTTCAAAGCCTCGGTGCGCCGTTGCTTCGAAGTTTCATGATGAGCCGCATGACGCAATTGATAGGAAAGTTCGTCCAAATCCAATTTTTCCAATAAATCTTTCAATGCTTCCGCTCCCATTTTGGCAATAAACTTCTCGGGATCTTCATCCGGCAACATGCTGTTTTCGTCGGGCAAAAGTTCCAGTATTTGATGGTAATCTTCTTCCGTGAGCAAATCCATTTTCTGAACGGGTTTACCGTCGGGATATACCGCTTTGCCCGGTTGAATCACCACATAACGTTCATAATAAACAATAGATTCCAATTTTTTGGACGGAATGCCCAGCAAATAGGCCAATTTATTGGGATTGGAACGAAAATACCAAATATGTGCTACCGGCACTTCCAGTTTGATATGCCCCATGCGCTCGCGTCTCACTTTCTTCTCGGTGACTTCCACACCGCAACGGTCGCAAACCACGCCTTTATAACGAATACGCTTGTATTTTCCGCAAGCACATTCGTAATCCTTCACCGGTCCGAAAATACGTTCGCAAAATAATCCGTCACGCTCGGGCTTATGTGTCCGGTAGTTAATGGTTTCGGGTTTCAATACTTCTCCGTAAGATTGCTGAACAATCGTATCCGGTGAAGCCAAACCTATGGAAATACGATCGAATTGAATGGATTTTTTATCTTTTTTTACGGCCATAATCTTATTGAATTTGGACTTACTTACTTTTTATTCCTTTCTTTCAAAACATCCTTTCCGGATTCGTCTTCAAGGCGAACATCCAATCCCAAACCTTTCAATTCATGTAACAATACGTTAAACGACTCGGGAATTCCCGGCTCGGGCATAGGCTCACCTTTAACAATAGCGTTATACACCTTGGTTCTTCCTACTATATCATCGGATTTAACGGTCAAAATTTCACGCAATGTGCTTGAAGCTCCGTAGGCTTCCAGCGCCCACACTTCCATTTCACCGAAACGTTGACCTCCAAACTGAGCCTTACCACCCAAAGGTTGTTGCGTAATCAACGAATACGGCCCGGTAGAACGGGCATGCATCTTGTCATCCACCAAGTGGTTGAGTTTCAACATATAAATCACGCCTACCGTGGCGGGCTGATCAAATCTTTCTCCCGTTCCGCCATCATACAAGTGTGTTACGCCATATCGCGGCAATCCGGCCGCATCCGTCAATGCATTGATTTCATCCAAGGATGCGCCATCAAAAATCGGGGTTTCGAATTTCACGCCCAATTTTTTTCCAGCCCAACCCAAAACGGTTTCATAAATCTGACCGATATTCATACGCGAAGGTACACCCAGAGGGTTCAATACGATATCTACAGGCGTGCCGTCTTCCAAGAAAGGCATATCCTCTTCACGAACAATCTTTGCCACAATACCTTTGTTTCCGTGACGACCGGCCATCTTATCCCCCACTTTCAACTTTCGCTTTTGGGCGATAAATACCTTGGCCAGCTTCAATATACCCGAAGGCAAATCGTCTCCCACAGAAATGGCAAATTTATCCCTTCGCAAATTCCCTTTGATCTGACTTACCCGCATCTTGTAATTATTCATCAACTCGTCGATCAGCTCATTGATATGCGAATCGGTGGTCCAAGTGCCTTGATTCAAATGCTCGTAATCCTCATAAGAATTCAGCAATTTCAAGGTGAATTTCTTACCCTTGGGAAATACTTCTTCGCCTAATTCGTTATAAACCCCTTGCGAAGTTTTGCCGCTAACCAAACTAAAGAGCTTTTCGATCAATTTTTGGCGCAATGCTTGTAACTCTTCTCCGTATTTCTTCTCCAAACGCTCGATTTCCACCTTGTCTTGCATTCGCTTACGACGGTCTTTCATCGAACGTGTGAAGAGTTTTTTATCAATAACAATTCCTTGAACGGACGAAGGAACTTTGAGCGAAGCGTCTTTCACGTCACCCGCTTTATCACCGAAAATGGCACGCAAAAGCTTTTCTTCCGGTGTAGGATCGGATTCGCCTTTAGGCGTAATTTTTCCGATAAGAATATCACCGGTTTTCACCTCCGCTCCAATACGAATGATTCCGTTCTCATCCAAATCTTTGGTTTGATCTTCGCTCACGTTGGGAATGTCTGCCGTGAGTTCTTCTTGGCCGAGCTTGGTATCGCGAACCTCCAATGAAAATTCGTCGATATGAATGGATGTATAATAATCTTCACGAACCACTTTTTCGGAAATCACAATGGCGTCCTCAAAATTATAACCTTTCCAAGGCATAAACGCCACTAGCAGATTTCTTCCCAATGCCAATTCGCCGTTTTGCGTGGCATATCCTTCCGTCAATACTTGCCCTTTTGTCACGCGTTGACCTTTCTTGACAATAGGACGCAAGTTTATGGTGGTATTTTGATTGCTCTTGCGGAATTTAATCAGTTCGTATGTTTTCTCGTCTTCATCGAAACTGACCAAACGCTCTTCCTCACTACGATCATAGCGTACGACAATTTTATTGGCATCCACATAAATCACTTCTCCGTCGCCTTCGGCATTGATCAGAATACGCGAATCTTTGGCTACACGTTTTTCCAAACCGGTTCCCACAATAGGTGCTTCGGGATTAAGTAACGGTACCGATTGACGCATCATGTTCGAACCCATCAGTGCCCGGTTGGCATCGTCGTGTTCAAGAAACGGAATCAACGAGGCGGAAATGGAAGCGATTTGATTGGGTGAAACGTCGATATAGTTGATTTCGTTTTTATGCACCACGGGAAAATCACTTCCGTCGCGCGCAACCAACCTTTCTACAAGAATATTTCCTTCATCATCAATTGGCGTGGTAGCCTGAGCGATTTTGGCTCCTTCTTCTTCTTCAGCGGTCAAATAAACGGGCGGATTTTTCAAATCAACTTTGCCGTTTTCCACTCTGCGATACGGTGTTTCGATGAATCCCATTTTATTGATTTTGGCATAAACGGCCAAAGATGAAATCAACCCGATATTCGGTCCTTCGGGAGTTTCTATCGGACATAAACGCCCGTAATGGGTATAATGCACGTCACGCACTTCGAAACCGGCGCGATCGCGCGACAATCCGCCGGGCCCCAATGCCGACAAACGACGCTTGTGGGTGATCTCCGCCAACGGATTGGTTTGATCCATGAACTGGCTCAACTGATTCGTCCCGAAAAAGGAATTTATTACGGACGACAGGGTCTTGGCGTTAATTAAATCGGTAGGTGTAAACACTTCACTATCACGCACGTTCATTCGCTCGCGTATGGTGCGCACCATACGGGCTAGTCCCACCGAAAATTGCTGTGCCAATTGTTCGCCAACCGTTCGCACACGCCTGTTTGACAAGTGATCGATATCGTCCACTTCCTGCTTGGAGTTGATCAGCTTCATCAAGTGGCGAATAATCGAAATAATATCTTCCTTGGTCAATACCTTAACATCCATCGGGATATCCAATCCCAACTTTTTATTGATCCGGTATCTTCCCACTTCACCCAAATCATAGCGTTGATCACTGAAAAACAATTTTTCGATAATACCTCGAGCGGTTTCTTCATCCGGCGGATCGGCATTTCGCAATTGGCGGTAAATATATTCAACCGCTTCCTTTTCGGAGTTGGTTTGGTCTTTTTGAAGTGTATTGTAAATAATGGCGTTTTCGTTGGATGTATTGTCTTCCTTGTGTAATAAAATGGTTTTCACTCCGGCACTCAAAATGGCATCCAAATGTTCTTTTTCCAAAATCGTATCCCGTTCCACAACGATTTCATTTCGCTCGATGGATACCACTTCACCCGTATCTTCGTCCACAAAATCTTCGTGCCATGTTTTCAATACGCGAGCGGCTATACGCCTGCCCAAATATTTCTTCAAACCGGTTTTGGTAACTTTCACTTCATCGGCCAAATCGAATAATTCCAAAATATCTTTATCCCGTTCATATCCGATTGTTCGCAAAAGCGTCGTTACGGGTAGTTTTTTCTTACGGTCAATGTAGGCATACATGACATTATTGATGTCCGTAGCAAATTCTATCCATGAGCCCTTAAAGGGAATAACCCTGGCCGAATACAACTTGGTTCCGTTGGTATGGTAGGATTGTCCGAAAAACACACCCGGCGAACGATGCAATTGCGAAACAATAACACGTTCGGCACCATTGATGACAAAGGTTCCGCGCGGCGTCATGTAAGGAATATTGCCCAAATAAACGTCCTGAACAATGGTTTCGAAATCTTCGTGATCGGGATCGTTACACTCGAGTTTTAAACGTGCTTTCAAAGGCACACTATAGGTCAATCCTCGTTCGATACATTCTTTTACGGAATAACGCGGCGGATCGATGGAATAATCCAAAAAATCCAGCGTATATTGATTACGTGAATCTTTGACCGGGAAATTTTCTTTAAAGACCTTGTATAGCCCTTCTTTTTTTCTTTCGTTGGGTTTGGTTTCCAGTTGGAAAAAATCCTTAAAAGATTGTAGGATACCTAAAAAATCGGGATATTCGGGAATATGCTTTACGTTGGAAAAACTCACCCGTCCCGAAGCGGGATTGATCTTACTCAAAATATCTTTTGCGGTGGTTTTAGCTTTTTGCGCCATAGGAAGGACAAAATTTTAAGTTGATATACGTGCCAATGAAAAAACTCCGTCTTATACGGAATTATAGAACACAAAAGTTTAGGTCAAAAAAATTTGACCTAAACTTTTGCTTATCAAGGAATTTTTACTTGAGTTCGACTTCCGCACCTGCTTCTTCCAAAGCTTTTTTGATGCCTTCGGCTTCGTCTTTGGTAACGCCTTCTTTGATTGGTGCGGGGGCGCTGTCCACAACGGCTTTGGCGTCTTTCAATCCCAAACCGGTCAATTCTTTAACCAGTTTTACCACTGCCAATTTGGAAGCGCCGGGTGATTTCAAAATCACGTCAAACTCGGTTTTTTCTTCGGCTTGTTCTCCGCCGCCGGCTGCAGGCCCTGCCACTGCCACTGCAGCTGCTGCGGGTTCAATGCCATACTCTTCTTTCATGATGTCGGCCAATTCTTGAACTTCTTTTACCGTCAAGTTAACCAACTGTTCTGCTAATGCTTTTAAATCTGCCATGATTCTATTGTTTTAGTAGTTGTTTTTTAATGCTTTTTTCATTTTTATGCCTTTTCAGACAAGGTTTGCAAAATACCTGCTATTTTCTGCCCGCCCGATTTCAAAGCGGAAATAACATTCTTGGCGGGTGACTGCAACAATGCAATAATATCGCCCAATAATTCTTCCTTGGATTTGATTGCAACCAAATATTCCAATTGATCGTCACCCAAATAAATACCTTCGTCGATCCAGGCTCCTTTTAATACCGGCTTTTCGTTATTTTTACGGAATTCCTTTATAATTTTTGCCGGCCGGTTACCCGTGTCCGAAAGCATCAATGCCGTGCTGCCGTGCAAAACCTCTTCGAGGTTTCCGAAATCCTTATCGGACTTTTGCATGGCTTTGCCCAGCAATGTATTCTTCACCACTTGCAATTTCACTTCTCCCTTATTGCATGCTTTTCGCAAGGCATAAGTGGTGGGTGCATCCAAGCCTAGAATATCAACAAAGTAAATCACATTATATTCCGACAGACGCTGTGTCAAATCGTCTATCATCCGTGCTTTCTCTGCTCGCGTTCTCATAATTTCGATGATTTAAAATTAAACGGACTTGGTATCGATTTTAATACCGGGTCCCATGGTACTCGACATCGCGATACTTTTCATATAAGTTCCTTTGGCGCTCGAAGGTTTCATCTTGATCAACGTATGGATCAATTCTTCGGCGTTTTCCTTGATTTTTTGCGGATCGAAAGAAACCTTTCCAATGGATGCATGAACAATGCCTTTTTTATCCACACGAAAATCGATCTTCCCGGCTTTCACCTCCTTGACCGCCTTGCCCACTTCCATTGTCACGGTTCCGGTTTTAGGGTTGGGCATCAAACCGCGTGGCCCGAGAATTCGACCCAAAGGTCCCAATTTCCGCATCACCGACGGCATGGTGATAATCACATCCACATCCGTCCATCCTTTTTTGATTTTATCGATGTAATCGTCGAGTCCCACATAATCGGCACCGGCCTCTTTGGCCTCGTCTTCCTTATCGGGTGTCACCAAAGCCAACACTTTCACGTCTTTACCCGTTCCGTGCGGCAAGGTAACCACACCGCGAATCATTTGATCGGCTTTTCGCGGGTCCACCCCCAAACGAACGGCCAAATCCACCGAAGCATCAAAATTTTCGTAGGATAATTCCTTTACTAATTTTGAAGCTTCCTCCAACGTATAAAGCTTGTTTTTGTCGTATTTGGCCAATGCCGCCTTACGTTTCTTGCTGATTTTTGCCATAAATCAAGATTTTAATCGTTAAAAGGTTTTTCACCTTCAATAGTGATTCCCATCGAACGTGCCGTACCGGCTATCATTTTCATAGCCTTCTCCACCGAAAATGCGTTCAAATCTTGCATTTTGTCTTCTGCTATTTTCCTCACTTGATCCCAAGTGACACTTCCTACTTTCTTCCGGTTAGGCTCGCCCGATCCTTTCTTGATTTTGGCCGCTTCCATCAGTTGGACGGCAGCAGGTGGTGTTTTAACAACAAAATCAAAGGATTTGTCCTTGTAAACATTAATGGTTACCGGCAGCACTTGCCCTTGCTTCTCTTGCGTACGGGCATTAAACTGCTTACAGAATTCCATAATGTTCACACCTGCCGCTCCCAATGCGGGTCCAACCGGCGGCGAAGGATTCGCCTGACCTCCCCGGATTTGTAGCTTGATGACTTTAAATAGTTCTTTTGCCATTTTAATTCAATTTAATTTACTTGGAAGCATTTATTGTTATTAGTGCGTAACTTTCTAGCGTTAGATTCTTTCCACCTGAAAATAATGTAATTCGATCGGCGTTTTTCGTCCGAACATTTTTACGACCACTTTCAAGCGTTTATTATCATCACTCACTTCCTCCACGGTACCTTCAAAATCTTTAAATAATCCGTCCACTATCTTAACGGCATCGCCCACCTTAAAGGGATTGAGAATTTGCCCTTCCTGCATAGCCGCTTCATCCATTTTGCCCAGCAAACGATTTACTTCGGCTTGGGTGATCGGTTCGGGATCGCCTCCCTTGACACCACTCAAAAAACCTAAGACACCGGGAATATGACGTATCAAATGCGGCACTTCACCCACCAATTCGGCCTCTACGTAGATATAACCGGGGAAAAGTGTTTTTTCTTTGGTAACGCGTTTTCCTTTTTGCAGTTTTACGACTTTTTCGGTTGGAACGAGTATTTCTCCCACATATTGCGAAAGCCCGTATTTTTCCACTTCATTTTGAATAAGCGTTTTGATTTTATTTTCTTTACCGCTTATTACTCGCAAAACATACCATTTTTTTCCCTCGGCCATGGATGTGTTTATTTAATGGTTTTGTAATACAATCCTAATATTTCACGGAAAATATAATCCACAATAAACAAGAATAGTGAAAACAACAAACTGAAGCTGGCTACTACAACAGTTAATTTCTGAGCCTCGGCCCAGGTTGGCCAAACGACATGATTAACCAGCTCATCATAAGATGCTTTCACATAATCTTTAATGGCGTGAAAAAAATTTTTATTGGTTTCCATAACGTTGATGTTAGCGACGTTCCTGCCTTGCACGGGCAGAGAGACTCGAACTCCCGACACCCGGTTTTGGAGACCGGTGCTCTACCAACTGAGCTATGCCCGTATTTAAGACAAACGAATTTGAAGCCCACAGGGACTTCAAATTCGTTTTATCGGTTTTCAATTGCGTATGATCGTTTTCTCTTAGTCCAAAATTTCGGTAATCTGCCCTGCTCCTACCGTTCTACCACCTTCACGGATAGCAAAACGAAGACCTTTATTCAATGCAACCGGTTGAATCAACTCGACCTCAATGGTCAAGTTATCACCAGGCAATACCATTTCCACTCCTTCCGGCAAGTGAATTTCACCCGTTACGTCCGTGGTTCGCAAGTAAAATTGAGGGCGATAGTTATTGTGGAAAGGCGTATGACGCCCACCTTCTTCTTTTTTCAAAATATACACTTCGGCTTTGAATTTTTTGTGCGGTGTGATGGTTCCGGGTTGAGCGATTACCATTCCACGACGAATTTGTTTTTTGTCGATACCGCGAAGCAACAAACCGACATTATCACCGGCTTGACCTTCGTCGAGAATTTTGCGGAACATTTCAACACCGGTTACAACCGAAGTCAATTTTTCATCACCGAATCCGATAATTTCAACGGGATCGCCGGTGTGAATAATACCGGTTTCAATACGACCCGTGGCCACCGTACCACGTCCGGTAATGGAAAATACATCTTCAATCGGCATCAAGAAAGGTTTATCTACATCACGTTGAGGTTCATCGATCCAATTATCTACGGCGTCCATTAATTCTTCAACGGTTTTTACCCATTGAGGTTCTCCGTTCAAAGCGCCCAATGCGGAACCGCGAATAACCGGCGTGTTATCTCCGTCATAATCATAGAACGACAACAAGTCGCGGATTTCCATTTCCACCAATTCGAGCAACTCTTCATCATCCACCATGTCCACTTTATTCATGAACACAACAATCTTAGGCACACCTACCTGACGTGCCAATAGAATGTGTTCACGGGTTTGAGGCATGGGACCGTCCGTTGCGGCAACCACCAAAATAGCACCGTCCATTTGAGCCGCACCGGTAACCATGTTTTTCACATAGTCGGCGTGACCGGGACAATCCACGTGAGCATAGTGACGTTTATCGGTTTCATATTCCACGTGTGCCGTGTTAATGGTAATACCCCGTTCTTTTTCTTCGGGGGCGTTGTCGATAGACTCGAAGTCTTTTTCTTGTGCCAAACCTTTTTGTGCCAATACTTTGGTTATAGCAGCCGTCAATGTCGTTTTACCGTGGTCCACGTGACCGATGGTTCCGATATTGACGTGCGGCTTGGTCCTTTCAAATTTTTCTTTTGCCATAATACTTGTTTTTAAAATAATTTCATCGATATGCCTCGGTTGAGCCAATGACGGGATTTGAACCCGTGACCTTTTCCTTACCAAGGAAACGCTCTACCCCTGAGCTACATCGGCTTATCGAGTTGAGCGGGAAACGGGACTCGAACCCGCGACATTCAGCTTGGAAGGCTGACGCTCTACCAACTGAGCTACTCCCGCTTGTCTGTGGTGGGGGGAGGATTCGAACCTCCGAAGCTTGCGCAACAGATTTACAGTCTGCCCCCTTTGGCCACTCGGGAACCCCACCTCATGCATGTTATCACTTCCTCAATGAACGCTCATTCGATGAGCCGATGGAGGGACTCGAACCCACGACCTGCTGATTACAAATCAGCTGCTCTAGCCAGCTGAGCTACATCGGCAAGAACCCTTTCCAAACGGCACGCAAATTTATAAACTTTTTTTTTATCTTCCAAATCCTTTTTTTCTCGACTTATTTGACGGTTATTACCGGCAAATAAACGAATTATTTAACCAAAAGAGGCGCCAAAATCAAGGCGATTACACTCATTAATTTAATAAGAATATTCAATGAAGGTCCCGATGTATCCTTAAACGGATCGCCTACCGTGTCGCCCGTAACGGCCGCTGCATGCGCAGCACTTCCCTTTATGAGTTTCTGACCGTCCACTTCAACGCCTTCTTCAATCATTTTCTTGGCATTATCCCATGCTCCTCCCGAGTTGGCTTGAAATATAGCCATCATCACGCCGCTAACCAATACTCCGGCCAATAAACCGCCCAACATCTCGGCTCCACCTAAAAATCCGATTAAAATAGGTGTAATCACAGCCACTAAACCGGGTAATACCATCTCGCGCAGCGAAGCCTTGGTGGATATGGCAACGCATTTTTCATATTCGGCATATTCATCGGCGCTTTCAAAGGTTTCGAGGTCGGATTTATCCCATTGTTCTTCGGGTTTGTCTCCGTACTTACGCATGATTTCCAAGGCTTTTTTCAATTGTGGAATATGATAAAATTGGCGACGAACTTCTTCGATCATGTCTTTTGCCGCACGTCCCACCGCTCCCATAGCCATGGATGAGAAAAGGAAAGGTAACATACCGCCTATTAACAAACCGGCCATTACGCGCGGATTAGCCACGTTAATGGCTTCCACATGCGCCGTATGCATATATGCCGAAAACAAAGCCAATGCGGTTAAAGCGGCGGAACCAATAGCAAAACCTTTTCCGATTGCGGCTGTCGTATTTCCTACGGCATCCAACTTATCGGTTCTTTGTCGAACTTCTTTAGGTAATTTGGACATTTCGGCTATACCTCCCGCATTGTCGGCAATAGGACCGTAGGCATCCACCGCCAATTGAATACCCAAATTGGAAAGCATGCCCACCGCCGCAATCGCTATTCCGTATAGACCGGCAAAATAATATGCGCCCACAATAGCCAATCCCAAAATCAAAATGGGCAATAAGGTGGATTCCATACCCACGCTCAAACCGGCTATTATATTGGTGGCATGGCCCGTAATGGACTGCTTCACGATCCGCCATACCGGTTTTTTATAGGTTCCCGTATAATATTCGGTAATCAATCCGATGAGGATTCCCGAAGCCAAACCGATAATAATCGCAATAAATACGCCAAATGAAGTATAAGTGCGACCGCTGTCTTGCCATTGTTCGGGTAAGAAATATTGAACGATAAACCACGAAGCAATAAGCATGATAACGGCCGCAATAATTTCACCGCGATTCAAGGCTTTATGCGGACTTCCGCCTTCTTTAACTTTCACGAAAAAGGCACCGATAATGGAAGAAATAATTCCGGCCGCAGCCAATACCAAAGGCAATAAAACGGGATTCAATTGGTTGGCACCCGAGAAAGCACCCGCAGTAATAAAGGCCGCTCCCAATACCATCGCACTAATCAAAGACCCTACATATGATTCGAATAAATCGGCTCCCATACCGGCCACATCACCCACATTGTCACCCACATTATCGGCGATGGTGGCGGGATTCAAAGGGTGATCTTCGGGAATGCCGGCTTCCACCTTCCCCACCAAATCGGCACCCACATCGGCGGCTTTCGTATAAATTCCGCCTCCCACACGAGCAAACAAAGCAATGGATGAGGCCCCAAACGAAAATCCGGTAATAACGGCTATCACTTTATGGATATCCCAAGCAAAAGCGTTTTTATAAACCAAAAATAAAAACGACAAACCGAATACACCCAAGCCTACTACTGCCAATCCCATTACGCTACCGCCGGTAAAAGCCACTTCCAAAGCACGCCCCAAACTGGTTCGTGCCGCCGCCGCCGTACGCACATTGGCATTAGTGGCAACGCGCATCCCGATAAATCCGGCCAATCCCGAACTCAATGCGCCTAACAAAAAAGAAACGCCTATTAACCACGAAGATTCTTTATCGGCGGAAACGGCCAACAACACAAAAACAACCGCTATAAAAACAACCAACACCTTATATTCGGCCATCAAAAAGGCCATGGCTCCCTTTCGAATATGAGCGCCAATACGTTTCATGCGTTCCGTTCCGTAATCCTGTTTGGCAATCCATATCGAACGATACCATGTGTATAACAAGGCCAAAATCCCGGTAGCCAATACTGCGTAAAGAATTGATAATCCCATAATTATATAAATTTTTCAGGCTGCAAAGTTATAAATTTTTCAATAAAATAGCCAGTGTTAAAGCCATATATCGCCGATTCGTTCGGAGATATTACCCGGAACCATACGAAATGATTAAATTTGTCCGTTATTAATGCCAAAATTTACCTTTATCACCATGAATTTGTGTATTGACTTCGGAAATACTTTGACCAAATATTTTGTTTTCGAAAACAATCGCTTAATTGATTTTTCCCCCCACTTTCCCATTCAATTTTTACCTGAAATAAAAAAAGCCATCATATCGGCCTCAGGCAAAATACAACCCGAAACGGAAAAAATCCTGAAAAAACATTCCATACCTTTTATATATAATAATCACAACTTAAAATTTCCTTTCTCCATCGATTATGAAACACCCACCACCCTCGGACCCGATCGCTTGGCTTTGGTTTCCGGCGCCTTGAATAAAACCGAACCGCCTTGTTTGATTGTGGACGCCGGCACTTGCGTTACGTATGATTTTATCGACGCAAGAAAACACTATCTTGGTGGCGCCATTTCGCCCGGATTAACACTTCGATATAAATCCCTGAGCGATTACACCGCCTCGCTTCCATTACTGCCGGTTCCCGATGATAATCCCGCATTGATAGGAAAATCCACCCGAAGTTCCATTCATAGCGGGGTTTATAACGGCTGGCTGGCCGAAGCGGAGGGAATTATCAGACAATATTCGAAACAATATCCAGGACTAAAAATAATCATTACCGGTGGCGACGGCGAAAGGTTGGCTAAATCGATAAAAATTAGCATCTTTGCGTTTGATAAATTTTTGCAAGCTTATGGCTTAAATGAAATTCTAAATCTGAATCTATAATGAGCACGAACAAATCCGCATTTTCTTCATTTATCATAATACTTCTTCTTATTTTCACCGTCCGAAGTTTTGCTCAAGACGGATCCTATTCGCCCTATTCATATTTTCGCTTCGGCGATCCCGTAGACAAACAACCCGTCCCGTTTGCCGCCATGGGACATTTGGATTTTATGGCCGACACCATACATTACAACCCCAATAACCCCGCATCGGTCGCCCGGCTGAAATATGTCAATTATGCTTTCGCTTTTTCTTCCAACACCTTCCAATCGAAAACCAACAACGACTTTTCAAAACAAACCGCCATCATCATTCCTTATGTTTATCTCGGTTTTCCGGTAGGAAAAAAAGCGGGATTCGGAACCGGTTTCAGACCTTATGCCACCAGTAATTTTTTAATCAAAATCGACTCGGACGACGAGCAAATAGCCAAAACGGGCGAAGGCGGAATGAATGAATTTTTTGCTACGGCAGGCTTTCGGGTTTACAAAGGACTGTCTGCCGGGTTGGGATTTCATTATTATTTCGGGAACAAAATTTATCGTATCATCAACCACCGGAATTATGTTTACACCACCACCCGGCAAATCGACGATGCTTTTTATTCGGGAAAAGGATTCGATTTCTCCCTCATGTATCACCAAAATTTCAACCGTTATTATTTTCAGGCTTTTGCCGCTTATCAACCGGATACCTACCTTCAATCGGAAAATCTCAGCACACTGGAATTGATAGATGACTCCTACAATATCGAACGTGTCTCGAACAAAACCGTTCTTCGTCACGACACCGTTTCACAACTGCTCCCGGCACGATTCTCCGGCGGCTTGGGCGCAGGCGTAAACGGCAAATGGTTCTTCGGTTTGCAGTATGAACAACAAGATTGGACCGAATACCAAAACGATTTTTTTACCAATGCTTCCGTAAATTATGGAAAGGCTTATGAATTTCGGTTGGGCGGCTATTGGATTCCGGATAACAGAATTCATGTAAAATACTGGAAACGAATCACTTATAAAGCCGGTTTTTTCTCGGGGCAAACCGGATTAATCCTCAATAATAAGCCCTTAGATTATTTTGGCACAACATTTGGAATGGACTTACCGGTGAAACACTTTCTGTCGCATGCTTCGATTGATTTTGAATATTGGAAGAGAGGAACAACAGAAAACGGATTGATTTTGGAAAATCTCTTTAAACTCAAAATTAGTCTGTCGCTCAACGACAAATGGTTTATCAAACGAAAAATAAACTAAAAAAATAGATTTTATGAAAAAATTGATGCTGATTTTACTCATCGCCTTAAGTTGGTATCCGGTTCATGCACAAGAAGAAGGCGCTACCGTGGACTCCATGGCTCAATGCCGTAAATGGTTGAGTATTGAACACGAATTTGTAAAAGCCAAAAACTATAAAGAAGCTTTGCCTTATTGGGAAAAATTACACCAATTTTGCCCTTCGTTGAGCAAAGCGATCTATTTGGACGGAGTGAAGATATACAAAGACTTATATAAAAAAGAAAAAGACGTTGCCAAGAAAAAAGAAATCGGCCGAAAAATCGTGGACTTATACGACGAACGTTTGCAATATTTCCCGGATCCGAGCGGTAAAACGGCACAATACAAAGCCGTCGCCATGATCAACTATAAGGTAGGTACTTCCGACGAACTCTATGCCACATTGGATACGATTTTTACCAAACATCCCGAAAACTTCACCCACCCGAAAGCTTATTGGGGATATTTCAATGCCACCGTGGAAAAATACAAAAAAGGTAAAATTCCGCTGGAAGAAGTATTTAACAAATACGACGATTTAACCGATCTTTTGAACGAAACCGTCGAAAGATTGACCAAAGAATACGAAGCGCTTTCGGCCAAAGACGAAAATCAGCTTACCGCCAAAGAAGCCAAAAAGAAACATATTCTGTCCATCAACCTGCCCGCCATGAATAAGGTTTATAAAAGCATGGACGCCACATTGGGCGAATTGGGCGACTGTAAAACCCTGGTGCCGTTCTACAATAAAAACTTCAGCGCACACAAATCCGACACCAAATGGCTCAAACGTGCCGCATCGCGACTAGCCGGTAAAGATTGCACCAACGATCCTATTTTCACAAAAATCGTAGAAGCATTACATAAAATCGAACCTTCGGCTACTTCGGCCAAATTCCTGGCTATCAAATACAAAAAAGCCAAAAACTATTCAAAGGCCATTCAATACTATAAAAACGCTATCAATCTGGAAAGAAACCCATATGAAAAAGCCAAACTTTACTACAGCTTGGCCAGCATTTATGCCAAACTCGGTAACAAACCCAAAGCGCGCGAAAACGCTTTGAAGGCATTGAAATATAAATCTTCAATGGGCGCCGCTTATCTACTTATCGCCAACTTGTATGCCAAAAGCGCCAACGAATGCGGTAATACCCGCTTCGAAAAATTGGCGATATATTGGAAAGCCGAAGAATTGGCCAAAAAAGCCGCACAAGTGGATCCCACCATCCGCAAATCGGCACTGAAAGCCGCTCAAGCCTATCGTGACCGCGCACCTTCAAAACAAGAAGTCTTCTTGCAAAACATGGCCGGAAAAACCATCAAATTCGACAAATGCTGGGTCGGAGGAAGTGTTCGTGTCCCTTCCAACTGATGAAACCAAAAAACTACATAGTAAATTTTTTTCACGATCTTTTGCGCCATGCCATCCCGTTATGCGGGGTGGCTTTCGGCTTTTTGATATCTTGTCAAAAAAACGGAAAAGAAGCACAAGCCCTTTTTCAAGCCAAAAATACGGCTTTTCCGGGTGCCGAAATAGAAAATTTTACGACTTATTATACTCTAAAAGGAAATATCGCACTTATCCTGAAGGCCCCTCTCATGAAAGATTATTCCAATGAAAAATTCCCTTTTCAACTTTTCCCAAAAGGCGTGGATATTGTCATTGTTAACCATAACGACGACGGGAAAACCTATATCAAAGCCGACAAGGCCGCTATTTACCAACAAACCGGAATCACGGAGTTATCGGGAAACGTTATCATACGAAACGATAAAAACGAACAACTACTGACACCGCATTTGTTTTGGGATAAAAAAAACGAACATATTTTCACCGACGAACAAGTGGAATTTCGCCGAGGAAACGAATTTATCAAAGGAAAAGGGTTCGACTCCAACATGCAATTCAACAACGCACGCGTCAATAACGTGGAAGGCATTTTCAATATCAAAAAATCATGAGCTGGGTTATCGTGTCCATCCTTGCTTTATTATTAATGTCCGCTTTTTTTTCAGGCATGGAAATCGCCTATGTGACTTCCAATAAACTCAAATTGGAAATCGAAAAGAACAAAAATACCTTCACAGGCAAATTACTATACCGTATCACCCGCAATCCCGAAGCTTTCATCACTACCATGTTGGTTGGCAACAATGTTGTTTTGGTCATCTACGGAATTTATACGGGCGACGTTTTAACCCGGTGGATTGAAAACCGATTCGGGAATTTAACCGAAATGCAAAGCCTGATTCTGGAAACCTTCCTGTCGGGATTAATTATTCTTATACTGGCCGAATTCATTCCCAAAATCGTCTTTCAAATTTATGCCAATAAAGCGCTGCAATGGTTTGTTATTCCCACCTTTATTATCTACCAATTGCTTCGTCCGCTGTCAAAAGGAATTATCGGCATATCCAATGCTATCGTCAAGCTCTTCGAGAAAAATGGCGGTTCTTCCTCCGAGACCTCACTCACCAAATCGGAATTACGTAAATACCTTAGCCGCCACATGGAAAAACAATCGCCCGACAACGAAACGGAACCCGAATTGCAAATTTTTTCCAATGCGCTTAACTTCGGCAATGTTCGCGTAAGGGATATTATGGTGCCCAGAACCGAAATCGTGGCTATTGATATTAACGAAGACAATCTCGACCGGCTGGAAAAATTATTCAAAGAAAGCGGACATTCCAAAATCATCGCCTACGAAGATAATATCGACAATGTAGCCGGCTACATCCATTTTTTCGATTTGTTTAAAAAACCTCGAAATCTTCGACAAATTCTGCGAAAAATCATCATGGTTCCCGAAACCGAATCCGTCAACGATCTGCTCAAAGAAATGATCCGGAAAAAGAAAAGCATCGCCGTGGCTTTCGAAGAATACGGCGGGACGGCGGGAATTGTTACTTTGGAAGATATCATGGAAAGCCTCTTCGGCGAAATCGAAGATGAACACGACTCCGAAGATGTCAAAGAAAAACAAATCGACGAAAAAACTTTTATCTTTTCCGCCAAAAAAAATATCAATGAAATCAACGATAAATACAAACTCAAACTCCCGGAAAACGCCGGCTTTGAAAGCCTGGGCGGATATGTTTTGGAATTATTCGGCCGCATTCCAAAGCCCGGCGAAACAACCGAAGACGAACATTTTCATTATACCGTCACCAAAGCCAGCGATAAAAATATCGAAGAAATACGCATAAAACGTAAAAACTAACCGTCAGAAACAGAACCGTATAAAACTACAAAACAACCTATAAACAAAAAGGCCGCCTAAAAAAGGCAGCCTTTTGTTTTTTCCGGAAATTACCGTTCCGAGGTCCGATTTAGCCGTTCTTCCATACGCCGTATTCGTTCTTCAAGCCGGCGAATAATCCGGGCTTGGTGCTGTATTATTTTGTCTTGTTGTTGGTTGCGAGCTTCCTGCTCCTGCAAGGCTTTCACCAGCACGGGCACAAATTCGGCGTAGCGCAGTCCGTAGGCGTCATTGTCGTTTTTGGGTTTGTCCACGGCATGGAAATCAAAGCCTACTTCATCGGCGGCTTGTTCCACTTCCTGGGCGATAAAACCGATTTGCACTTCGGTGCCTTTGGCGGCCTCGGCTCCGGGAAGGCGCAGGCTGTCGGGTGTATGGTGCCATTTGGCTAAGGCATTCATATCGAGCCGGTAGGTAACCGGCCGGAGTTTTCGGACAAGCGCCATTCCGGGTACGTTTTCCTGTATGTCGGTTTTGAAGCGACCGTCTGACAGATTAGACCAATTGGCAAATCCGCCGATGGATGTAACCGAACCGTTTCCGATACGCACTTGATTGGAGGCTGTAACGGAGACATCATAACCCAATGCCGTGGAATTGGAATAAGAACCGTCGAAATACGTATCGGTACCTAATGCGGTATTATAATCGCCGTTGAGGTTGGAATATAACGCGCCGCGGCCTATGGCTACATTTCCCGTTCCCGTGGTATTGAGATATAAAGCCCAGTAGCCGAATGCCGTATTATGGGCACCGGTCGTATTGCTGTAAAGCGATCGATTTCCCGCACTTGTATTATATCCGCCTTCCGTATTACTATGTAGGGCTTCATGCCCGAAAGCGTTGTTTTGAAATCCCCGTGTGTTACTCGTAAGACTTGCATTACCCAAGGCTACATTAAAACTTCCTTGTATGTTTGAATACATGGCTTTGGAGCCTACGGCGATATTCTCGATGCCGTAATTTTGGGTGGTCACGTTATAGGCATTATTAAACAGGGCGGAATCCCCGATGGCAATAAGATGAGATCGGTCGGAATTTTTATATAAAGCTCTAATACCGATGGCTATGTTGGCATCACCTGTCTCGTTGTAGTAGAGGGAAGAATAACCCACGGCGATATTGTAATTTCCTTCCGTATTGGAGCGCAAAGTATTCATTCCCGTTGCCGTATTACCGGTTCCGTTGGTGTTGTGAAAAAGTGCATAATTTCCCAAGGCATTGTTTCGCTCTCCTTCGTTATTATAATACAAACTTCTGTATCCTACCGATATATTGTTGCTTCCTAAATTATTTCCAAAAAGAGCTTCCGTTCCAAGGGCGGTATTATAAGCCCCGGACGTATTGTTACTTAGTGCCATGGCGCCCGATGCGGTATTCCCGTTTCCCGTGTTTTCTTTCAAAGTTGCGTATCCCAAAGCGGTATTATATTCGGCGGTTGTCGAATTTTGTAGAGCATTATATCCTACGGCCGTATTTTTGGAACCCGTCGTATTGGATGACAGGCTTTGAAATCCAATGGATGTATTCCAATAACCTCTCGTATTGGCCGATAAACTTTTTGATCCGATTGCGGTATTACCCGAAGCGTGATATGATGCCGTCACGTTTTGTCCGTTATTCATCAGTGCCGAATCGCCTATGGCCACCAGATCGGAGCGGTCGATATTACTAAATAAAGCCATGCTGCCTATGGCTACATTATTATTTCCGTTGTTATTGTTTTTAAGAGCCTTAAGTCCGATAGCAATATTATTTTGTCCCGTCGTATTTTCATACAATCCGGAATACCCCAATCCGATATTATAATTTCCGGCCGTGTTACCGTATAAAACATTAAATCCTATCCCTACATTATAATTTCCGGAAGTATTGGAATACAAAGTTTGGTATCCGCCCGCTACGTTTCCCCACGACGCGGCGGTTGTCGAATACAAGGCTTCGTATCCAAGGGCCGTATTTCCCACACCGCTACCGCCGTACATACTTCGATATCCTACGGCCGTGTTGGAATTACCCGACTGGTAATTAATTCCTGCCTCTTCACCCACATAGACGGATCCGGCGGTTGTCATAGCATCGTCCAAATCGTTCAATTCGTGCGCACCGCCTCCGTTTTCGGCATATTTGGCATAAGGAACGGTTTTGAACTGTTGTTCGCCCATATCGTAATAGGTATTTCCGCCGTCGGTGCTTAAGTAAACTTTAAAACTATGACTTTGACTCCAATCCAAATCGGAGAATTGTCCGCTGGTGGGGGTTCCTTCGCCCAGATTTATTTGAAAAATACCGTTGGCGTCCGTAGTGGTTTCGTGATGTTCGCGGTAGCGCATATTTCCGTTTTCATAAAAGTAAACGTTGAGTTTTACGTCATGATTGGAAAGAATGCTGCCGTTTTCGCTAACTATGGCTTTGTATTTGAAGCCGCCGGTTTGAGCATACGAAATGCTTCCGAATAATATTACGGTGAGTAAAACGATTATTTTTTTCATATTTTTTGAATTTTACAGGTTACGAATTGCCGGTTTTCACGATCAATGATGGTGACAAGGTAAACGCCGGGCGGAAATGGGCGGGCATCTATCCTGACAAGGGAAGATTCCGTATGCATTTGCATGATTTCCTTGCCCGAAAGGCTGTGTATATGAATCTCATAACTTTTGCCGCCGGGCAAGCCGACGGTTAAACGGTTTTTTACGGGATTCGGATACAAGCTAACTCCTTCGAGGGCTTGATAATTTTCAATGCCCAACAAATGCGCCAAATCCGGTCCGATAAAGCCTTCGGAAAGATGGATGTTTAACGCATCGCTTTCGGCATGGAATACCTCGCCTCCGGCATCGATCACACTGATGTTTGCCGTCGTATGTGTGCCCCCTTCTACGGGCGAGAGGGTGGTTTTGAGCAGTTCGGGTTGTGCCTTAAGACTCAGCCCGGTGAACAGAAAGAACCATGATAAAATAAAATGTTTCATAACGACAGATTTACAATTTATTTACCCATAGCCATCTTATACATCTTGTAAGCCGCCTTCAAATCGTTTCCGGTCATGTCGGGATTATCCGTCAGCATTTTTTGCTTAAATTCGTCGTAGGAAAGCACCGGTCCTTTGCGTGCGTTTTCCAAATCCCGTTGCATATCCTCGCCTGCTTCCATATTCATCATGGCGCCGGCATCCACTACGGGATAATCCGGCAATCGAAAATATTTATCCGGAACCTCGATGTCGAACCGGGCTTTGACGGCCTCATTGATATAGGTTGTTCCCATCATATTATTTTCGGTTTTTAGCGGAATGCCCTTATACATCCAAATTTTGGAACCCATCACTTCCCGGATATCGCAGTTATATCCCAAGATTTTTTCTTTTCCGGTTTTCTTCCCGCCGGCGGATTTCATCATATCTTCCGTAGAGCCGGCTATATTTCCGGAGTTCTTCAAAGCTTTGAACAAACCGGTTCCCATGTCTTTCATCTTATAAATTTTCCGGTTGTCGAAATCCACCGAGTAAGCCGTTCCGTTATCGTATTTGGACATTTTGTGCGATTGGGTTATTTGGCGTTGTTTTTGTCCGAATACGTTGACTTCGGTAACCTGCTTATATTGTTCGTCCAACACTTCCAAAGCGCCGTAATCTTTGAAGTATAATTTGGTGGTTCCGTTTCCGGAAATTTTTCCCACACCCATATTTCCTTTAACGGTCAGGCGATATTCCACGATACCCGAAGGGACTTGGTAACGTTTTATCCTGCCGGGTCGGGTAGCGGCTACGGATAATTCGTTGTTTTCTCCGGAACGGTTTCCGCAAGCTATGAACAAGGAAAAGATGAGAAGAAGGATAAATTTGTGCTTCATAGGGGTGAATTTTTTAAAGGGTTTTACGAATTATTTTTATTGTGATTGTAGAGATTTGGCCGGTTCCCAATAGTCAAGTTCCCTGATGTAGTAGGTTTCTCCGTCCCGGTCGCCGGGATATTGCACCACAATACGCGCATATACGCCCGGACGGTCGTTGATCATCCAGTAACGGAATTTTTTATTCCCGTGAATGCCTTCCACCACGGTGCAATGCAAGGAGAAATCCTCCGTTTCATACAAACTGTCGGTGCTGACGATACGAAAACGGTCCGGCCGGGGCATGGGGAAGAAGGGATTGTGGCTTTGCATTACGTTTCCCTTGCAGTTTTCGCTTATTCGCATCCGTTTTCCCGAGATTTTAAACAGATAGCGGGCTATGCAAAATGTTTCGTTATTCCGGTTGCGTTGATGCCGGTCGAATTCGTTTGCGATGCGGTAACGTTCCAAGCCTTCGATATAGGTGAGGCGTTGATAATGATAGATTAGGGAAGTGTCATAATCAAGCCAAGATATTTGTTTCCACGGTAAGCGCGCTTCGTTTCCGCCGGCGGAAAAATCTTCCCGGGAAAAATACAGAGGCGGTGGCGGAGCCGTTTCCATGTCTTGAATCAAATCATAGGTTTTCCCGTTACGCTCTAAAGTCATTTCCCGTTCATTTTCTTGTTCCACTTTGTAAGTTCCGGTAAAATATCCGCCGGGATTGCGGATGACGATTTGCTTTTCTTCGGGCAGATAAATACCGGTAGCCACGCTCATTCCGGTTCCGTAATCGGTGAGCACAAACTCCGTAAGCATGGAGGAATCCCCGATTTTGAGATAAACTTCCGGGTCGCCGTAGTATAACCAAACGCCCGCTAAGGTGCGCAACAAGAAATCATCCGTCCAACGGCGAAATTCCAAGCGAATACCGTTCTTTTCCACCAACAGATGTCCGCCTCCGCGCCATTTGACCCTGAATTTTCCGTTGAATGAAGGCTCCGCTTCGGAATGTAAAGTGATTTGACCCTTGCGGTATGTCCAGCCGGCTATTTTTATGCCGTTGAACAAAATTTTTCCGTCGCGGGTGAATACCACGGGTTGATACGGTTTTGTGATGCGGTTACCGTCCGCATACGACACCCAAAGCCATTTGCCTGCCATTTGCGGGGAGGAAACCGGAAGAAGAGCGGACATCAAAAAAGCCGACATAACGGTCCCGAAGAGGAGATATGTGGATTTGCGTTTCATTTATCGAACAAAAAACAAAGGCTTTCCGGACGGGAAAACCTTTGTCCGTTTGGTTTATTTTTAATCCCGGGAAT